>Ga0180222_1000343_pt1 | contig 71649 bp, 79 predicted proteins | sample eDN5th37CKraftOP_FD_151336 | JGI IMG/M metagenome (GOLD analysis project Ga0180222, IMG submission 151336) | Enriched Organic Plus compost microbial communities from Emeryville, California, USA - eDNA 5th pass 37_C Kraft OP (version 2) (version 2) ... | reverse complement strand
GGGGCGAGCTGAACCTGATCGGTGCAACGACGCTCAACGAGTACCAGAAATATATCGAGAAGGACGCAGCACTCGAACGCCGCTTCCAGCCGGTCTATGTCGAAGAGCCCACGGTCGCCCAAGTCATCATGATCCTGCGGGGGCTCCGCGACACGCTGGAAGCACACCACAAGGTGACGATCACCGACGAGGCCATCGTTGCGGCGGCCGAGCTTTCGGATCGCTACATCACCGGTCGCTTCATGCCCGACAAGGCGATCGACCTGATCGACCAGGCTGCTGCCCGCGTGAAGATCAGTGCCACCGCGCGGCCCGTGGACGTGCAGGAGCTCGAGGCCGAGGTCGCCCAGATCAGGCGCGAGCAGGACTATGCTGCAGCCCGCAAGCAGTTCGACCGGGCAGCAGAACTGAAGAAGGAGCTGGAGGCCAAGCAGAAGGAGCTGGACGAGCTTCTCGAGATCTGGAAGCGCGATCAGGCTTCGGCCACGGCCGAGGTGCGCGCCGATCATGTGGCGCAGATCGTCTCCAAGATTACGGGCGTTCCGGTTACTGAGCTGACCACCGAGGAGAAAGACAAGCTCCTCAAGCTCGAGGAGAAGCTGCACGAGCGCGTCATCGGCCAGGAAGAGGCCATCCGCGCCGTGGCGGATGCGGTGCGCCTGGCGCGCGCAGGACTGCGCGAGGGACGCGGCCCGACCGCGACATTCCTCTTCCTCGGGCCGACCGGGGTTGGCAAGACGGAACTGGCCAAGACGCTCGCCGAAGTAATCTTTGGCGATCAGGACGCAATCATCCGCATCGACATGTCCGAGTATGGCGAGCGTCATTCGGTCGCCCGGCTGGTGGGTGCGCCTCCGGGCTATGTCGGCTACGAAGAAGGCGGCCAACTGACGGAGCGAGTGCGCCGCCGGCCCTACTCCGTCGTGCTGCTCGACGAGATCGAGAAGGCGCACCCGGATGTCTATAACATCCTGCTGCAGGTGTTCGACGACGGGCGGCTGACCGACGGAAAGGGCCGCGTGGTTGACTTCACCAACACCATCATCATCGCCACCTCGAACCTCGGTTCCGACATCATCCAGCGCAACCTCAAGAAGCGCGGCACCAGCGACTTCGACGAGGCGAAGCAGAAGGCCGAGCTGATGGAGGTGCTGCGCGGCCATTTCCGGCCCGAATTCATCAACCGGATCGACGAGATCATCGTCTTCCACTCGCTGAACCAGTCGGAAATACGCCAGATCGTCGAGTTGCAGCTAAATCGGGTAAAGCGGACTGCAATTGGGCAGGGGGTCGAACTCGAATTCGATGTGAGCGTAACGGATCACTTCGGCGCGGTCGGCTTCCGGCCAGAATTCGGCGCGCGTGAATTGCGCCGGCTGATCCGGTCGGAGTTGGAGACCGAGTTGGCCCGCGAGATGCTCTCCGGGCGGATCGAGGATGGTGACAAGGTCCGCGTCGCCTGGTCGGAAGACGAACAGAGGGTCGTGTTCGAAAAGATCGTAAAGGACACCGATGAGGACAGCCCGGACGATCAGGCCAAGGCCGGGATCGAGGAGCCCAGCGAAGTTACCGAAAACAAGGCGGACGCTCCGACGCCCGATGTCCCGGTCGACGCCAAGGATAAGGAGCAGTCTAAGGACGATAAGTCTACCGGGTGACGTCGTGAAGGACTGGCCGGCGCGACGACGGTCGCGCCGGGCCATTTCGTCGGAGGGTTACAGGAAGGATCCACGGCATGAAAGTCATCAGAGCATTTCGTAATCTTGACCGGCACGGGCAACAGCGCGCGCCTGAAGTTATCGAGGAAGAGGTGCGACAACTTGAACCGCATCTTGTACGTTTCCGCGACGGGCTGGTCAGGCTTGAGATCGTTGCCTCGCAGACGAACGGGAAGAAGCGCATCCACGTCAGCTTGCGCCTGCAACTGCCCTCAGGGGTGATCGCGGCGCAGGAAGATGGTTTCGAGATCGAACCTGTTCTACGCAAGGCTTTCGCCGATCTACGCCGCCGTGTCGATCGCAAGGTCGCGCTCCTGAAAGGCGAGCCGCAGTGGAAGCGCCCCGCACGTCGCGCCCGGATCAAAGCGCTGCTGCCGCCCGCACGGGACAGAGCCGAGGCCGAACGGCGCACGCTCTATTTTGGCCTTATCGAAAATAATCTCGATGCGGTCTACGACACCGTGAGGCGCGAGCTGATCTATTTGGAAGCCAACGGGTCGGTTCGCGAAGGCCTTCTCAATGTCGGCGATCTGGTTGATACGACGATTCTGAAAGGCCTCGAGCGGTTCGAGCAGCGGCCCGCAAAGTTTTCGACCGGCGACTGGCTGACGCGGCTGGCCTTCGAGACCATCGACGCTTCAGCACGGGAGGCCAGCCATGCTCTGCCCGACAGCGGCGCCTCTCTCGACGCCGCGCCCGAAGCCCCGGCGCAAGATCCGACTGAGGCCGACCAGGAGATGTTCGAGTTTTATCAGCCCGATGATGTCCCACGTCTGGAAGACCTTGTGGCCGACAGCTCCGCCGCCGATCCTGAGGCCGAAGCGGCGCGGCGCGAAGAGGCACTGGCGCTACACCGGGCCATCGCGGCGCTGCCGTCGCTCTGGCGCAGGGTGCTGCTGCGGCTCGAACTGGAGAAAGACACGGCGGAGCACGTCTCCCACATCCTCGGCATTCCGGAAGAAGACGTCCGACGTGTTGCCGAATCTGCACGCGCGCAAATTCGTGAGAAGATGCATGCGTCCGGATACCCGGCTGACATCGCCGGGACGGTCAGAGAGCCGTCGCGCATTCCGCAGCCGCTCCAGCACCGGGATCGGATCGAGAGGGGTCTCCTGGGCGACGTGAAGGGAGAAGCGTCATGACGCGCGGACATAATCGTCCTCCCCTGCAACCGAAGATGCCGGGGATCGACATGAGGTCCTGGGACGTGCCGACGGTTATCATCAACCGGCCGGCGCGCTCGGTAGTGAGTGTAGAAAATGCCGTCGCAACTCGGCTCGAGAAAACTTCTCAAATTTCAAGGAGGAACAGAAGAAATGAACACTGACGCGAAACGAAGTGTGCATGGCCGCGCGGATTTTCTTTGCAGCCTCTCCGAGAACTGGTGGGCATTCGTGCTACGCGGCGTTCTCGCGCTTTTGATTGCAGTGCTGGCATTCATCATGCCGGCAGAGTCGCTCCTTGCTTTGACGCTCGTCTTCGGCGCATTCTCTTTTGCCGACGGTGTGTTCGGACTAATTGCCGCCGTACGGCACCTCCGCAAGGGCGAACGTTGGGGCTGGCTGATGTTCAGCGGCATCCTTGGAATTGCGACCGGTGTCGTTGTGGCGGTCTCGCCCTTCGTCGCCACACTGGTACTGGCCACCTTCCTCTGGGCGAGCATCGCTTTCTGGTCAGCGTTCTCCGGCATCTTCGAAATCGTCGCTGCGATCCGACTGCGCAAGGAAATCAAAGGCGAAATCTGGCTCATTCTCAGCGGTCTTCTCTCCGTTGCCCTGAGCGTAGCGGTAATCTGGCTGTTGCTCAGCCGCCCGGTCGAGACCTTTCTTGCGCTTGGTTGGCTTCTCGGTTTCTACGCTGCCTTCTTCGGCGTGACGATGGTGTTGCTCGGCCTCCGGCTTCGCAAGGCTCGTAGATCCGATGGCCCCATCTCCGGTGACATGATGAACAAACCCAGTGAAGCGTGAGCGTGGCGACCGAACACGACCGATCCGTTGGCGACGAAGACGATGATCTCACTCGTTGGGATGAAACGATCTTCGAGCGATGTTTGCGCGTCGGCTTCAATCCCTTCGGGTCCGGGCCGACGCCTGTTTTCTTGCGGCACATGCCAATAGAAGTGACGGCGGCGCACAATCTCCCGAATCAACCTAAGGGAGATTGCAGAGATGAATGATGGCAGTCCCTCTAACATCAGCAAACAATTTGTACATAGGCGTTCGATGTATAGAGCTCACGACCTGGCTTATATGCTTTTCTCCATCGCCCTTGTGGGAGCAGGATATCTCGCTTTTCGCGAGATGTTCGTCGAGAGCGAACCTGTACCGTTCGCCCGGGAAGTAGTGCTGGTGTTTCTCGGAGCAGTTGCGACAATCTATCTGACAGCTGTTTTGCTCAACAGGCAAACTGAGCTGGAGCTCCGCAAGGAAGGACAGGTCATCATCCTGCAGCAGAAAAATGATATTTACATGGCCTGCATCGAGACGGTCGCCCAGATCGTGGAAGTCGCTTTGCACAACGACGACCTGATCAATGAATTGCGCGTCCTCAGCCACAAGTTGGCAGTATTGGGTAGTGCTGACGTCATCGCCTCTTTCGAGAATGTCCTTGACACCCTCATTTCGGGTCTGCGGGACGGAAAACTGAATTCAGAAGACGGATCAAATATCATGAAAGCTGTCGCAGAAATGACCTCTGCTATGCGCAGAGATATTCTCGAAGAGATTGCTGCCGGGAACGTGCGTACAACGCGCGAAGCCATTCTTCGAAACTCGAACCGTATGCAACATCTCGACCGGATTGAACCCGGTGGTTCCGAAAGGGAACTACATCAGAAGGAGAACACCAATGCGCGGACATAATCGGCCTCCGTTTCTACCGAAGGTGCCGGGGACCAACATGTGGTCGTGGGACGTTCCCACGGCCATTATCTACCGGCCGGCGCGCTCTGTGATGACCTCCGCACCCCGGCCGAACCACTGGATCCTGGAGTTTGAACCATCACGGCCGCTTCGGATTGAACCGCTGATGGGCTATACGTCCAGCGACGATCCCTATCGCCCGATACGGCTTCGATTTCCTGATCGGCAAAGCGCGATCGCCTTTGCAGAGCATAACGATTGGACCTACATTGTTCGCGAAGAGGCGCCGGGACGTGCGCAAAATAGTCGCTGGCGGGGGGCCGAGAAACATAAGCTCTATAAAGGCGCTGACGCACCGGGGGCGTTTCGTATCGACGCTCGGCAGAGGCCGGGAAGGTCGGGCCACAGCCTGAAACCCGCAGTGGAACGAGACGGCGCAGTGGACCTGGCCGCACCCGAGCACACAGAGCTCGATCCCGTGCTCGAAGCGAGCCTCGAGTCCTTCCCCGCATCCGATCCGCCGGCATGGACAGGTGTTACCGTGGCGGCGAAGAAACCGTGACTCGAACTTTAAACTGAAGCAGGCACGGAGCACTTGTTTCCCTATCTCGACACCGTCGCGCGGAGATATCCTCCCGTCATCGTCTGGGCACTCTTAGGGGTGAACGTCCTCGCGTTCCTCTACCAGATCAGCCTGCCCCAGCGCCTGCTGGATCGGTTCCTGTTCGAGTTCGCGCTTGTGCCATCGCGCTTCTTCGGGCAGCTCAGTCTTGTCGCCCCCTCTGATTGGACTCCCTTCCTGACGAATATGTTCCTGCACGGGGGGTGGCTGCACCTCATCCTCAACATGTGGACACTCTGGATTTTCGGTCCCGCGGTCGAGGACCGTCTCGGCCCCGGGCGGTTCATCCTGTTCTACCTGTTCTGCGGCGTGGCGGCCGGGCTGGCCCATGCGCTCGCCAATCCCGACTCGGCCGTGCCCGCGCTCGGTGCATCCGGCGCAATCGCTGGCGTGATCGGGTGTTACGCGCGGATGTTCCCGGCGGCCCGGCTGGTCGTGATGGTGCCCATCGTGTTCATACCGTTGTTCTTCGAAGTGCGGGCAATCGCGTTCGCCCTAATCTGGTTCTTCATGCAGCTCGTACCGGGCTTCTTCTCATTGGGTGTCCAGGCATCGGGCGGGATCGCCTGGTGGGCGCATATCGGCGGCTTCGTCGCCGGCTGGCTCATCACGCCACTGTTGCGCAGGCCGAGCGCAGCCTATCGCCAGTACTATCGGGACGAAGGCGTCTACGGCTTCCTGCCGGATGGACGCCGGAAAGGAGAACAAGGTCCATGGACGTGATGCAAGTCTTCTGGCTTTTCTTCATCGTGTCGGCGCTACAGCCCGTGCTGCAGCGGCGGTATCTCGAAGCGATGCGCACGCGAAAGATCGCGCAGATCGAGAAGAAGCGCGGCAGCCGCGTCATTCTGCTGATCCATCGCCAAGAGACCATGAACCTCTTGGGCTTTCCCCTCATGCGCTACATCGACGTCAACGACTCGGAGGAGGTCCTGCGCGCCATCCAGATGACCGGCGACGAGGTTCCTCTCGACATCGTGCTCCATACGCCTGGCGGCCTCGTGCTGGCGGCGACCCAGATCGCCCAAGCGATCCAGGGGCACAAGGGCAAGGTGACGGTCTTCGTGCCGCATTATGCAATGTCAGGCGGGACCCTAATCGCCATTGCGGCCGACGAGATCGTGATGTGTCGCCATTCTGTGCTCGGCCCGATCGACCCCCAGCTCGGCGGCATGCCGGCGGCTTCAATCATCAAGGTTGCCGAGGAGAAGCCGATCGCCGAGGTCGATGACCAGACGCTGGTCATGGCCGACATCGGCCGCAAGGCGATCACCCAGGTTCAGACCATGGCTTTGCAGCTGCTCGCGGAAAACACGGACCAGGACCGCGCCCGGTCGCTGGCCGAAAAGCTTGCGACCGGAACCTGGACCCACGATTACCCCATCTTCGCCGAAGAGGCGCAGAGCATGGGACTGCCGGTGAGCACCGACATGCCCAACGAGATACTGGAGCTCATGACGCTCTATCCGCAGCCCCTGCGGCGCCAGGGTGGCGGCGTCGAATACCTTCCAAAGCCACGACAGAGGGAAACACGCAGACAATAGCTCCTATGACTGCGGGGCAGAAAGAAGCGCCGCGTCATTCAGGACGGCAATTCAATTGGAGAAAAGCGATGCCGACACTTACATGCCCGCAGTGCAACACCACCAACCGTGTGCCCGAAGAGCGCCTGACCGACGATCCAAAGTGCGGCCGCTGTGGGGCTCAGCTCTTCCAGGGAAAGCCGGTCATCCTCACTACATCCAATTTCGACCGTCACGCCAGCGCCGAACTGCCATTGCTCGTTGATTTCTGGGCAGAATGGTGCGGGCCATGCAAGATGATGGCGCCCCAGTTCGAAGCCGCCGCACGTTCACTGGAGCCGCATGTCCGCCTCGGCAAGCTCGATACGGAGGCGGAACAACAGATTGCGGGTCGGTACGGAATCCGCAGCATTCCCACCATGATCCTGTTCAAGGCTGGCCGCGAGGTTGGCAGAACCAGCGGCGCAATGACGGCTTCGCAAATAGCGGCCTGGGTGCGCTCTCAGTCACGAGGCTGATTGTCGACCTTGGCCATCGCTTGCAGAAAAGTGGAAAGTAATCGATTTGCACGGCACGACCGGCTTTCTTGAAAGTGGCGCTCTTCTTGTTGTCGCAGCATTTGTGCTCGTGACGATCTGCGCACGCTTTGGCATTCCAAGCCTTGTGGGCTACATTCTCACGGGGCTATTGATCGGATCGTCGAGTTTCGGTCTGATTTCAGAGAGCGCCGCCCTGACCGCCATCGGGGAACTTGGGGTGATTCTGTTGTTGTTTGCGCTCGGCTTGGAGTTCTCCTTCGAGAAACTCGCGTCTCTCAAGCGTCACGTTTTCGGTCTCGGCCTGGGGCAGGTTGCCGTCACGACGATCCTCGTTTCCGCGGTGACAATCTATCTGTTCGGGCTTGACATCATCCCCGCGATCCTCGTCGGCGGAGCCGTCGCGATGTCATCCACCGCGCTATGCCTCAAGGTGTTGGCGAGCGTGAACGCCCTTGGATCGCTGCAGGGGCGCATGGCGATCGCCGTACTTCTGTTTCAGGATGTTGCCGCAGTGGCATTCCTGTTGTTGCACGATGCATCGAACGGCGCCGCCGAAGGATTCGGAGCGATTACCGTAATTCTTGGAGCCGTGGCGCTGGTCGCTCTTCTCTTCATCGCGCGGGGACCTTGGTTTTGTCGCAAATTTTTGAGTGGGGTATAAGCGGCCTTATCTCCGGACACAGTTATGCAGCGAGCTCCGCAAACACCTCGAATGGCGACCGATTTTCATTAGCGAATTGCTTCTTACGGATCATATGAGCAACTTCGATGCCAGCGATTGTAGCAGACGCTGAATCAAAGGCTTTGAAGCCTAACATGTGTTTGGTGATCCGCTTGATGAAGCGATGATCCTGCTCAAGGATGTTGTTGAGATATTTAACCTGCAGGATTTCCATCATCTTGCCCGTGCCCGTGATTTTCAGGATCGTGTTTACAGCCTTTGCACCAGCCAGATTCGCTCCGCTTTTATCAATGACGACCTTGTGCGGAACACCATTGCTTGCGATGGCTTTCTTAAAGAAGCGCCTTGCTGCACCGAGATTTCGGCGCTCTGAGAGCATAAATTCCAAAGTTTGGCCGTCACGATCAACGGCTCTGTACAGATAGGTCCATTTCCCTTTGACCTTTATATAGGTCTCATCAACACGCCAAGAGCCAAGCGTTGGCCGCTTACGCTTCTGTGCTTGATCTGCAATCTGCGGTGCGTATCGAACGACCCAACGGTTCAATGTTGCGTGATCAATCTCTATGCCGCGTTCGGCCATTATTTCCTGAAGGTCACGATAGGAAACGGGATAACGAACATAGAAGAATACCGCAAAAAGGATGACACTTTTGGGAAAATGAGACCCTTTGAAAGTGATCGTCATTCCTCTTTACCTCCCGCAATGACACGCTGTGATCATGACAGGACGCAGAAACAGTAAAAATTTTGCGACATAACCATCAAACCACCATTGCCGGTATAAGAGCCGTTTATTGTCAGGCGATCACCAGCCGTGCCGTCATAAAGACGAATTTCACCAGCTGTTTCCGCCAATACATTGCCCTGTAGAACGAAGTCTGACAGTGCGCCCGCTCCTGCTGTCGCATCCAGAATTGCAGCATTGGCAATATTCAACTGCGTGAATGTTGCCGTGGTTGATGGCGTTGCACCACCTTTCTCCTGCATTATCCACTGAGCGCCATCTTGTACGGTGATTTCAAGAGTGGAAGGTGCCGCTTTATTGACCAAGCCGGTGATTTTACCATCGGAGACATTGAATGTAACAGCACTGGGAGACTGTACGGTGCCATTGACATTCAAAAGCCAGCCAGCTGATGCGGCCTTTAGGTCGCTGTTTACCCCACGTATGTTGAGACGGTAATCGTTTTGATTATTGGCCACATTGATCAGGTTCGCTGTCGTGGAGGCCGTTGTGGCAACCAGATCGTTGAACGACGTCACGGTCTGAGCCGTTGCTTGGCTAGCATTACCACTGATCGTAATAGCCTCACGGCCGGCGCTGATGGTCGTGCTGGATGTATCAGCATTTGCATCCAAAACAGCCCCTTGCCATATTATGTCGATAGCTGCATCATTAGCCGCTTGAAGAGTATCGATTTCCATATGGCCGGTTGAAAAAAGCCTGCCTTCTCCGGTACCGATGCTCGCAGTCTTGCCCAGCCGGATAGCATTGGCGCGTGAGGACGTGCTTTTGATTTTGATATTGCTGTTGTTCAGGTGAACTTCTGGCACAACGCCGTTATGCTCCGAACCTGAAATATAAATTCCGATGGCGTCATTGGATGTCGCATTGATGTCGATCGCCAGATCATTCTTGACTTCGACATAACCAGCCGACCCGTTTCCGGAATTCCCTCCAGCGCCCTGAATAACCCTTATGCCGGCTAGGAGAGGATACACATTCCATCCATTATTGGTCGACTGCATCTTAATGTTCATATTGTCGAAAATCGCTTTCGACTGATAACCGTTGAACGCCAACGTTTCCGCAGCATTTACAGTTGATCCAACGACAATGCCATAATGTTCAAACCTTTGGCCGAGGCCGAACGTGCTTCCGTCGTTCCCGTTTGGCAGATTAAGCATCGTAAGATTGAGACTGCCTATCGTCATGGTTCCGCCATGGCTGACGCCGACACCCGCCTTTGCGATATTGTCGCCTATCGGCAAAGATGCGTTGGCCGTCAGGTTCTCGATGGTCAGGTTAATGGTCCTGCCGCTCGCGTCGAGGTGTTGTCACGTTAACTGGGCTACAGTTGCGTGCCTGACGAGTTGGGCGTAAATTTTGGCGATGCAGACATCAGATATCATCTTCAAGCGTCACCGTTTTCCGCCACAGATTATTGCTCATGCGGTGTGGCTTTATCTGCGGTTCAACCTTAGTCTGCGTGAAGTTGAGGAAATGCTGCTTGAGCGTGGAATCGACGTATCATACGAGACAGTTCGTCGTTGGATCGCCAAGTTCGGCCCCCAGATCACACGCAACTTGCGGCGGCGTCAGGCGCGCCCCGGCGATGTTTGGTATTTGGACGAAGTGGTCGTCAAATGCGCTGGAGAAAAATTCTGGCTTTGGCGTGCGGTGGATCAACATGGCTCCGTTCTCGAAGAAATCTTGCAGAAGCGGCGTGATAAAAGGGCGGCAAAGCGATTGCTTGTGGCGTTAATGAAGCGCTATGGCTTTGCTCCCAAACGGATCATCACCGATAAGCTCCGCTCCTACGGTGCAGCAAAGGCAGAAGTGGCACCCGGCCTTGACCATTGGTCGCACAAGGGCCTCAATAATCGGGCCGAAAATAGCCATCTGCCGTTTAGGAAACGGGAGCGAACCATGCAAGGTCATCGGTCACCTGGAGCGTTGCAACGGTTCGTCTCCATGCACTCAGCGACCCGCAATTGTTTCTCTGTTCCATCTCGTCGCCGAGCCGCACACACAATTCGCTACCATCGCCTCGAAGCTTTCGATGCATGGAAAATTGCGGCCGCTATCGCGTGAAAACCCCAAACTCAGGGACCTTCTCAAAAGCACAAAGTTAACGTGACAACACCGGTTGGACCGATACGCCGCGTAGAGTTCATGACCATAATCTGCGCAGGTCCCATGCAAAGCGTCCCGCATTTCGCAATTTAGTCGGTCGAGCATGTCGGTTTTTGCGAGAGCCGAAAGAGAAATCGCATCTTGTTCAGACAACGGATGCGACTTTGACATTACGACCTTGTAGTCCTCTTCATAGAGACGGTCTATGCGATAGAGGTCTTCACTGACCTTCTCTGCGGTGACTGCAACGTCGAGTTTGCCGTCTCGCAACCCGGCAAGAAGCTCGGAGGATGATGCAACGATCAATTCGATTTCGGCTTGCGGTAATCGCTTACGCGTACGCTCCATAGCTGCCGAAATCAGGTTGTGGCCAATCGTTTCGCCGACACCGACAGAGATTGGAACCCGCTCCAAACGAATGTAACGGACCGCCTCAGCCTTCGCCTGGCGCGTCTCATCGTAAATCCTCTGCAACCTTGGCTGCATGAGTTTTCCGAGGGCTGTAAGCCTGCATCCCGCACGGTCCCTGACAAACAGCTCACCTCCAAGCTCGTCTTCAAGTTTCTTGATCGCAGTCGTCAAGGAAGGTTGGGAGACATTGGAGGCACTGGCTGCGTGGGTGAAGTTTCGGTGCTCGCAGACAGCGAGAAAATACCTGACCTGGTTCATTTCCATCGCCGCATTCTCCGCCACATTTCAACGCAGGCCATCAAAGCAACTTCCATAGTCCATGTCTATTAAAAAATAGAACTTGGAAATCGGAGTCCGACCCATCCGCCATGGGACAAGAGTGCATCGAAACCAAACACGACGAACTTCAAGTCAGGAGACGACCATGAACACGTAAATCCTTCCGATATGCGTCGCACTGGCTCTGATCACAACTTCTGCAACTGCACAGGACAATCCAATGGAAAATCATACTGCCAGCTACATCGCCATGCCCGCCGTCGAAGGCCAGACCGTAGCCTTCGCGGAGTTTCCTGCCGGCAGGCATGGCACGGTCGGTGCGGTAGCGCTCGATCTTGCAGGTAATCTTGCGGCCGCAACTTCGACCGGCGGTATGACTGCCAAGGCTCTAGGCCGGATCGGTGATACTCCTGTGATTGGTCGGGGACGTTTGCCGACAACGCCACTTGCGCCGTTTCCGGCACTGGACATGGTGAGATATTTATCCGCTGGACCGCAGGGGCAGAAATTGCCGCACGAATGCGTCATGCTGCGCAGACACTCGAACAGGCAGCAACATCGGTTGTTATGGAAGACTTGATGCCAAATGATGGATCCGGCGGCGTAATCTCCGTTGATCGTAGCGGCAATATTGCAATGCCATTTAATTGTGAAGGTATGTACCGCGGTATGGTCAGACAGAATGAAGACCCCCGGACATTCATTTATCGCTGAATAGCTGCGACCGGCCGCATATCCCTGCCTTACAGTTCCTGCGCCAACCTTGTTACACGATCGGCAGGATTAGTCTGGTCTGTCGGGAGCAGGGCAATTAAATTCATGTTGAGACAATCGCGCGGATTTCTGCCTTTGGGTCTGCAGCAAAAGTTTCGTCGGCAGGATTTGGTAACTGTCGACCTTTTCGAATAAGCATGAGACCCGCGCCCTCGACTATGCAGTTTCGCTGGCGGCTGCGGTAGGTGTCATGACTTGCTGCGCGGCGATCACGCTTTTTTTGGCGTGTTGAGGGATTCCGGGCAGGCTGCCCTCCTCTTCATCTTCTTCGGGGGCGGCCTGCTCTGCGCTGTCGCGGGCTTGTCCTGTTTCGTTCTGGAAATCGTGCTGGCGCGTCGGTCGCTACGCGACGAAGATACACAATGAACGTGCAGGCCGGATGTGCAATATCGCGCCGGATTTGACCGTCCATGCAATCCATGGTGACACCTCGCCAATGCCATGATAGTTGTACCAGACCAACAAGCCGGAGAGAATTCGATGTCCGACCAATCCAAAGCCAAACGGGAACGTGTAGCCTCGCTCGCGACGCCTACAGATCTTTCATCCGACGCGACCCGCGATATCAGCGGCGCGCTCAATGCCGTTCTCGCAGACGTTTTCGCACTCTATCTGAAGACGAAGAACTTCCACTGGCATGTCAGCGGTCCGCACTTCCGCGACTATCACCTCATGTTCGATGAGCAAGGCGACCAGCTTTTCGCCATGACGGATCCCATCGCCGAGCGCATCCGCAAGGTCGGCGGACGAACCCTTCGTTCGATCGGGCATATCGCGCGCCTGCAACGCGTGTTGGACAATGACGCGGATTATGTCGACCCGCTGGATATGCTTGCCGAACTGCGCGACGACAACAAGGACTTGGCGGCGCGCCTGCGTGAAGTCCACAATGTCTGCGAAGAGCATCGCGACATTGCCACTGCCAGCCTGCTCGAGGTCTGGATCGACGAAACTGAACGCAGGACCTGGTTCCTGTACGAGGCAAGTCGTCACGGCGCTTCGACCGGCCACTAGGTTTTTGGAAGCTTCCGGAGCGCCCCCACGATTGCTAATGCGGGGTTGGGTTTTCTGCCCGGCCTGTACGCATCGAGGGATGCTCTGGAAGCCAGTCATTGGAAAAGGAAACGCGGATGACCACAACACGAAATGTCGCTGTTCTCGTTGGAAGCCTGCGCAAGGCATCCTTAAACCGGAAGATGGCTCATGCCCTCTCCGCGCTTGCCGGGGCAAATCTGCGGCTCCAGATCGTCGAGATCGGCGACCTGCCCTTCTATAACGAAGATATCGAGGCATCCAGGCCACCGGAAGCCTGGACCGTGTTCCGCAAGGCAATCGCTGCGGCCGATGCGGTGTTGTTCGTCACGCCGGAATATAATCGATCGGTTCCAGCGGTGCTGAAGAACGCGCTCGACGTCGGCTCGCGGCCCTATGGGCAGAGCGTCTGGAACGGCAAGCCCGGCGCCGTTATCAGCGTCTCTCCGGGGGCGATCGGCGGCTTCGGCGCCAATCATCATCTGCGCCAGTCGCTCGTTTTCCTCAATGTGCCCGCCATGGCGCAACCCGAAGCCTATGTCGGTAGCGCTGGCACGTTGTTCGACGAAAATGGACAGATCACCAACGAAAGCACGCGCAGCTTTCTTGAGGGCTTCGTGAAGGCTTTCACCGCATGGATCGACGCCGTCCGGTCATCCTGATCCCCGGTGAAGGCAGTTTCGGTTTGCGACGCGACGATCGGGGGTACCTGCCGTCGCAAATTCTATAACTATAAGAAGATAACACATGCATGTCGCTCTCGGCGCTGCCCAAAGCGTGACGGACCTTTAGCGCCACCCACTAGCGAGCGTCGGAGTAGCTTCCATCCGTCCATGATCTGAATAGAGCGGTGAAATTCCCGCAAATAATCAAAGATTTATCTCGTCTTAACCAAGGAATTTCACGTCACTTTAAGCTGAACGATGCGTTAACTGCCATCATGGCAACACATGATGAATATCGAACGAAAAGATCGCGTATGGCAGAACAGGCTCTTCGGGCCGCAATCCTTGCTGGCCCGCTGATCATGGCACTGCTCTGTCTTATGATCGCCTATGGTACCGATCACCGCCCCTCGACCGTCATCGACAAAACCACGACCGGTTCTGTTTTCATGAAGTCACGTTAGGTATAAGCACCTTTATGCGCTCGTGGTTACTTGGACAGACCTGGACGATCAATGTTAAGTGAGGTTCAGTACGTGAAAACTCGTAATCAGCCTGTATCGCTGTCGTGAGACTTCATGTAAACTGACGACGAAACCCGGTCCCGGCAATCACGCTGACAACCGCCCGGGTGGGCTGGGGCATGCAGTATTTTCAGGAAATATCGCGGAAGCGGCTGCCCGCAACCATTCGCGCGGAGTATGACAGGGAGAGACACGATGCGCGTCTGCCTGTTTTGCGCACGATCACGCTGCTTCTTGCGCTGTTTTACTTCTCCTACACGGCAGTGGACGCCTGGTTCCTGCCGGATATCGCCTGGCGGACATTTATTCTTCGTTTCTCGATTATCGGCCCTTTGACGATATTGCTTCTGCGGTTTTATCGGCAGCCTGGTTCAATCCGCCTGAAAGAAGGCGCCAGTGTTTTGGTGGTATGCATTGCCACAGTTGTCTGGTGCGTGGCAATTGGCGGAACGGCAAGTCCGGTCGTGTTGAACTATTTTTATGCAGCGCTCGTTTTCCAGATGGTGGTCACGATTGTTCTGACACCACCCTTGGAATATGGCGTAGCGGCGTCGGCCGTTGTGACGGCGAGTGTATATACAACCATATGGTTTCTGCCAGGTTCGACGACCGACTACGTGCTTTTCCATCTGGCTGTGGGTGTACCGACAGTCGTCCTGACGCTGATCGCGAACTACAGGTTTTCCACGGAGGCTGTCCGGCTCTATCTGCAGAACAGGGATTTGGACCATCTGCATGGGCAATTGCTCAAGCAGCATGCTGAACTCGAACTGGTATCCCAGTCGGATCCCCTGACAGGTTTGACCAACCGTCGCAGTCTGAATGCCGAAGTACATCGCTTGATCGCGGCCTCGAACGGCACCGGGGTTCCGGTGACGGTCGTGCTCCTCGATATAGATCATTTCAAGGAATACAATGACCGTTTCGGTCATCTGGCGGGCGACGAATGTCTCAAACTGGTCGCCGATGTTTTGAAAAAGCTCGTATCGGATGATGATTTGGCCTGCCGGTTCGGAGGAGAGGAATTTTTAATTCTGCGGTCGGGAGCGGCTCCCGCCGCATCGATCCGAACATTTGCAGAGGAAATTCGGCAGGCGGTCGAGGCGCTGTCGATATGTCATCCTTTGGCCGGTAGAGATGGTATGGCTGTAACGGTCAGCGTTGGAGCTTCAGCCGATATTGTGACAACCGAGGAAGCATTCTTGCAACTGATAGCGCAGGCGGATGAGGCGCTTTATACCGCCAAACGGCATGGCAGGAATATTTCCCTGCTTCATCAGTCAATACGGTAAGAGAGCTTTGAACCGAGTCAATCGCAAACGAAGGTATCTGTTATTGCTCTCTTGGCGTCCGCTGTGCGGAGATATCCGTTCCAACACCGACAAAACTCTGCTCGCCATCATGTTCGAACCGCACACCGGTGAATAGATAGGGAATACGTTGTCCGTTCTTAAGCAGGAGGTGTGCCTCAATCGAACCATATCCTGTTTCGAAGACCCGTCTGATTGCATCGAATACTTCTGACGTTCATCTTCGACGAAGAACCTGGACGGATCAGTTCCGAGAAGTTCATCGGACGAATAGCCGGTGACGACTTCGTGATTACGGTTCCAGCGTTTCAGACGCAAATCCGGCCCATATTGATAGAAGATGCCCGGAAGACTATTGAGTATGGCTTCCGCATAGTCTCGCTCTCGCTTTAACTGGGCTTCATTTTCCGCTTGAACCTGGGTCAGTGCGTTTTTCAGCTTCATTTCGTCGGCCAGATCGATGATCACTACAGAAAAGCCGATGCTTTCTCCCGCGACATCTTTCACGCGGGTGTAAAAAGCAAGCCCACTGCGACGATGATTGTGGACCGGTCTGACAACAGGCAGATCCAAGCCCACAGCCTCACAGAGTGCCTGTTCCACATTTTCGAAAACCGGCATTTGCTCCGCCATCAGATCATGGATTGTTTTTCCTGTGATTTCTGAAAGCGGTCGCCCATGACGGGCTGCAAAATGTTCGTTCGCACGGATAATCCGATAGTTCATGTCGAGATAGGCCAAACCAACCGGCGCTTGTCGGTACAGAGCATCGAGCTGGTGCTGCTGCTGGAATAGTGACACATCCAGCGGCTCCTTGCGGGCTGACAGACTGCCACGGGCCATCAGCACTTCCGTCACCTTCACCGCCGGTTCACCCTTGCCATAATTCCAGCCTTGACCGAGATCGCACCCCAGATCGCGCAACACGGCTTCCTGGGATGCCGTCCCGATACCTTCGGCGACGACCGTAATCCCAAGACTGTGACCAAGCCCGATAATGGCGGCAACGATCCGCCACTTACTTGCTTCTTTATCCAGAGAAGCAACAAAACGTGCATCGATCTTGAGTTTGTGGAAAGGGAAAGCTCCAAGACGGGCAAGACTGGAATAGCCGGTTCCGAAATCATCAATTGCCACCTTGAGCCCATGATCGTTAAAAGTCCGCAGAACCTCATATGCCTTGTCGTCATCGGAAAAGAGAGAGCTTTCGGTAACTTCTATTTCCACACGATCGAGCGAAACCCGGTTTGCCTGAAGGCTTTCACAAACCGTTCGGCAAAATCATCACTGACGAGTTGAAGCGGCGACACATTGAAGGCAAGTGGTACGTGCTGATGCCACAGAAGGGCGTCTTCGCATGCCCGTCTTGTCAGCATATCGGTCAGGGGACAGATCAGGCCATGCCGTTCAAGTTCCGGAATAAATGTCGTAGGTGAAATATCTCCGATACGAGGGTCCTGCCATCGCGCGAGGATTTCAAATCCAGCCACAGCGCCGGTCTGGATATCAATGATGGGCTGAAATGCGGGCCAGATATCGCCGCGCCTTATCCCTTGCATCAGTAATTTGCACAGCTTCGATTTGCCGGACGGCAACAATAATTCATTTGAGAAGACATCAGATCGCACGCGAGGCTCTCTCCCCGTTCCTCACTTTATATCAGCAAAAGCTACACGAACCGGGGTAAAGAAACAATCAAAGCAGAGCTATCGGCATTCGGGAGTGGTAGAAAACAAAAACCCCGTCCTATCTTGCGATAAGCGGGGGCTTTGACAAAGGCCGATGGAATCCAACGAGGAGGATCAGCCTTCACATCGAATCCGGTGAGAGACGACTTCGATGAATTGATGCAGCCTGCGTATTACATGGCAGCCTTGCGTGCGACAGCTGGAATGTCGGCGGCGATGATGCCGAGATCCTGAAGCTCGCGGCCGGAAAGAAGGCTCAGTTCATTGACGGTGTTACGATAACGGCGCCAGTTGTTGTAAGAGCGGACCAGGTTCATTTCTTTTCTCCTCAAAGTGTCGTGCAAATTCTCTGTTGCACAGAATATGGGGATGACGAAGTAAAACGAGCAGAAGCAGTTTTTGCATGGCTGCAATGCAGAAACTGAACGGAACATTATCCGGGCCCCGAAACGCACGCAGCCACCTGTCAGGCTGTCTTTCGCAGGCCTTTGAGGCGCATGGATGCAACAGGGCGGGCAATGGCAAGCCGCCGGGCAAACGCCCACCGTGACACACATGGCCCAGGCCTTCAGCCATGACCATTCGTGACCGGTGTCAGCAGCACCTGCGCTGCCTCATAGAGCAGGGATCGCAGCATGCTGTCACCGCATAAGGTGACGTGGCCTATCCGTTTGTTTTCACCCAACTGGTTGAGGAGCGGCGTTAATCCAATCATGGCTCCCACTGCACGTGATGATCGGAAGCGTTTCGGAATGTCAATCGTGGCGATATCGGCGAGAGAAATGATCGACCGATACCTGGCCCATGCACTTTGCACCGATCATTTTACGAGATAACCAACAGCACTCCTGACAGCTTCTGTCCAACACAGATGATATAATCTCGGGAGGGGGTCAGCAACAGGAGGCAGTAATGCACATTATTATGGGAGGAACGGGTCAGGTGGGCTCTTCTGTCGCCCGTGCACTTCTCGATGCCAATCAGGAGGTTACGGTTGTCACACGCGATGAAGGTCACGCCTCGAGCCTGAAGGGGGCTGGTGCACGAATCGCCGTAACCGATTTGCGTGACGTGGATGCGCTTCGGAAAATATTTCGCACCGGTCCACGCGCATTCCTGCTGAACCCGCCAGCCAATCCGTCGACAGATATCGATGCGGAGGATCGCGGAAACGTCGCTGCAATGATCGCCGCCCTGGAAGGATCAGGTCTCGAAAAGGTGGTTGCTCAGTCAACCTATGGGGCATTCGAAGGCGAGTGCTGCGCCGATCTGACAGCCCTTCACGAACTGGAGCGGGGTCTCCTGCACTGCGAAATCCCGACACCCAAAAATCGCGGCGGCTACTACATGAGCAATTGGGCGAACATGATCGGACACGTTCGAGAGAATGGAACGCTGCTCAAGCTTTTTTCCCGCCGATCTGGCTCTGCCCATGGTCTCCCCCAGCGATCTCGGGAAGCGGCGGCGCGACGTCTGATGTAACCTGTCTGCGATGGGGGTATCCAATATGTCGAAGGCCCCGAGCGATACACGTCACAAGATGTTGCAGATGAATTCGCTGATGCCATAGGGCGAGATGTCGAGGTGCAAGAGGTGCCGAGGAACGCATTGGAAGAGATCGACAGTTCGGATATTCGGAGAAAGCGGCGGCTTCTTACGCCTGCATGACCCGCAGACTGATCGACGGGCAAACCGATGCCGATGCCGAACCGGTGCGAGGGCAAACGTCCCTTCGCGAGTATGTCCGGTCACTCACGGGTGGCGTGCACTAAGGCAGGGACAGGTCAACCTTTCCCGGTCGTCTTCAGTAATCTGCTTACAGAACCATGGCAGATCGCCGTTGGTGCCCCACGCGTCGATCGTGATGAAACGGACGGCTAGCACGGATGCGCTGCGGGAATGGCCACCCGCCCCGCGGCATTCCCCTGGCCGAGGCCATGCAGCAATCGCAGCACAAATCCGTCCAGCAGGCTGCGCGCTCCTATAACGATGCCGAGCGGCAATTCGGCCGGGCGGAACGGCTCATGTCATAGCTTGCAGAACCTGTCGATGTGCGCCTGTCCACATCGAACGAATGTTGCCGGATGTGCCATATCCGGCAACATGATCAATGCAGTGAAGCGCTGGCGGCAGCCCTCTCCTCCTTGTCATGAAGCGCGAAGCGGTCGATCATCTCAGCACTCGCATCGTTGAAACCAAGCACCTGAACATCCGTGCCAGCCTGACGGAATTTCATAACTACCTTATCGAGCGCCCTGACAGCGGTGATGTCCCAGAGATGGGCCTTGCTGACATCTATGACCACCTTGCTGGCCGGTTTCGCGAAATCGAAAGCACCGACGAAGCGTTCCGCCGACGCGAAGAATATCTGCCCGTGCACATTATAAACGACGGTACCGGTCTGATTATCCTCGCGTCTGTCGACAGAGAAAAGCCGCGCCACCTTACCAGCGAAGAAGATACCGGACAGCAGCACGCCCACAACGACGCCTTTGGAAAGGTCCTGTGTCGCCAGAACCGTACCGACAGTTGCAAGCATGACGATCGATGAAGTACCGGGATGGCGGGATTTCATTTTCGGGTGAGTCATGTTTCACGATGGCGGAAAGAGATGTCACGATGCGAACATCTCTTGCTATTCGCCGTGACCACGGAGTGCCCCACATTTCGCCGGACAAGCCGGTTCGCGTGATTTGACCCTTATGAACTGTCGAGGGAAAGTCATCATGAGCGCGGAATGGGGATGGATTTGATTGATGAATATGTTGAAGCAGCGTTATCCAACATACCCCAAACAATACACTGCGTAAGATGAACTCATGGCGACACTGGAAAAATTGGAAGAGGCACGCCACGAGCTGGCTAGGTGGAACGAGCGTTTCGACAAGTACTCTGGTAACAATCCCAGCAGGTACCAGTCAGACATCAGCGCGGCGCGGCAGCGCGTGCGTGATCTGGAAGATGACCTGAAAGCTGCCGGCGCCCTCCCCCGATCTGCGCAGGAACAGCTGGAATCCGAACTGGACCATGCTTTCCCGAATGCCAAGAGCAAGGAGGTCTTCGAGTATCAGGGCCGGAAATATCTAGGGCGGTTCTGGCCGCTTGAACGTAGCAACTCCCGTAAGACCGTGACCCAATGGGGCAGAGGCTGGGAATTGGTAGAAGACAAATAGCTATTTCAAATTCAGAATATCGCCATCCACTCCCCCCCCGGGGGATCCTGATGTGCGGGTATTCGACTTTTAGCTTGTATCAGCTTCGACTATATCACCCCCCATGCGCGAAACCGTCCCCTGCCGGTCATTTCGCGCAAATTTAGCTCTTCCACAAGTCGAAGGGCGGCACGGGGCGTGATGTCGAGTTCCGCAGCGATCATACCGGCCGAAACCAGGGGCCTTGCCAGCACCAGCTCGATGAGCCCCGGCAGATTTGATGAGGCGCGACGGCCGGTCAGCCGCCGTTCCATCATCTGGCGTGCCAGCATCAGCCGGTCATGCTCTTTGAAGCCGAGTTCGATACCGGCCATCAGGCCCTCGAGAGAGGCCATGAGCCGGGTTTCAAAATTGCGATGCCGCCGCCGTTCGACACGAATGGTTTTCAGGCCGGCATTGAAGGCTAAAAGATGCGCCTGGCTTGTCAGCCCATCGCGCCGGAGCAGGGATGCCGCCAGCAAACGGCCCAGCCACGGCGCCCGCTGCAACACCGCGAGCTCGTTCCAGGCATCGAGTGCCAGGATGGCCTGCAAAACCGGCGGGAAATCGGTGATCGAACGTAACACCGCCCGCCATTCGTCGAGCCGTTCCTCTTCATCCCAGTCGGGGTCGCGGATCAGCGGGTCCGCCTCCCTCCTCGGCAACCCCTCTGGCTCCTTCGCCCTGGCCAAAACCGTTTCGGAGCGTGCCAGCACCGCGTCGATGGCGTCGAGATCAACGCCGGGCAGGTCGAGCCCGTCATCCAGACGACGTTTTCTCCCCTCCCCGTTCCGACGCTGCCCATCGACCGTCGCATCCGGCACCACGGCGCTTTCGCTCTCCGCGACGATGCCCCCACCAGGCGATGGAGCAGGCCACACCTGCCCGCCAACCCGGAGACTGCGCAAACCGTTCTGGCTCAGCGCCCAGTCCGGCGCCTGCGCTGCAATGCGCCGTCGCGTCTGCAACACGTCGCGGGCAATGGTCAGGGCGTGGCTTGGCGAGCGGATATCGCGCGCTGCCTCATGCAGGACAAGGTCTTCCATCTCGACCAGTTCGCTGTCGAGCCACAGCGAGGCGCAGGCATCGGCAAAATGCAACCGTTCGATCAGCCCTTTGCCGACCGGCGAAGGAGCAAGACGCTCATCAAGACGCGCCAGAGCCGCACTGGCACGAGCCGACGGTGACAGCAAGGTCTTCAGAGGCAATTGGTCGAGATCATAACGCATTGAAAACATAGTAAACAAACTCTCAAACTGACACCAGAGAATATTTAATGTCCGGCACTGATGATGCTCTTGGGTTGGGCTTTTAACATCCGATAAGTATAGGTTATCGTAGGTTATATGTACGAGGAACTTGTACGTGCTGTAAAACAATGGTATCAATGGCGTATGACCAATTTCGGAGGTCCCGATGCCCCAGACAAGCTACAAGATCAGCGAAGCCCGCAAGAATTTCGCCGAAGTCCTCGATCGCGCCAACCAGGGCGAAGAGATCGTCATCATGCGTGGCAACGAAGTTTACGCCCGCATCGGTCCAGCAGCTGACGGAGGCAAGCGCCCTTTTGGCCTGTTGCGCCATCGTGGCCTGCCCGACAACCTGTTCGATACAGTTGATGCAGAGCAGGCGGCGATCGATGCCGGAGACTGGAATGATGATACCGGCGTCTGGCAAGGCAAATCCAACAATAGCGAAAACACGCAATGAAAATCCTGCTCGACAGCCACGCCGTCTACTGGTGGACAATCGGTAGTGATCGCCTGTCCACGAAGGCACGATCGCTGATCGAGGACAAGGCAAATCCTATCCTCGTCAGTGCGGTCACGTTCTATGAGCTGGACAACAAGATGCGCCTGAACAAGCTTGATCTCAAGCCCCAGGAACTGCGGGCAGCCGTCACGGAAAGCGGCCTGCAAACACTAGCCATCACCGATCTGCATGCCGAACTTGCAGCAAATTTTGATTGGGAACATCGCGATCCGTGGGACCGGATTCTTGCCGCTCAGGCGCGGCTTGAGCACTGCACTTTCATCTCGACGGATCTGGCGTTCGACGCGATTCTGCATGAGCGCGTCTGGTAAGGGCAGTGGCTGTGAAGGTATTCGTGGACATTGCCGAGGCAGCGGAGCGATTTGACGAACTGATTGACTTCGTTTTGCGCGATGACGAGGTTGTCATCTGTCGAGCTGGCGATCCTATTGCCGCGATCATGCCAATTTCGCAGAACGGCCAGGGCACATGGGATGAAGTCTGGGCGCTGGCGCTTAAGGGAAGGCCTGCAAACACGCACCAGACTTCGAACCACGATGAACTATATGACGAGAACGGACTGCCGAAATGAGCAGCTCGTCGTCAGGTTCGATTGAAAAACGCACCGAGACTTTAGATACGATAGCGGCTGTTCTGCCGCTGAACCGCCGCGACAGGCTCGCCGGGCTATTGACCGATCAGGATATCGAGACGCTGCGCCACCTGGTCAATGAAGGCATGGGCGAAAACACGCTGCGCGCGCTGACCTCGGATCTGGCCTATCTTGAAGCCTGGTCGAAGGCCGCAACCGGTAGCCCCCTCCCCTTCCCGGCGCCGGAAGCCCTGCTCCTAAAATTCATCGCGCATCATTTGTGGCGGCCGCAACAGCGCGAGATCGAACCCGATCACGGCATGCCGGTCGGCGTGGAAGATGAATTGCGCCGACAAGGCTTTTTGCGCGTATCCGGACCGCATGCACCGGCAACGGTACGCCGTCGTCTCGCCAACTGGTCGACGCTGACCCGCTGGCGCGGTCTGGAAGGTTCGTTTTCATCACCGTCCGTCAAATCGGCTATCCGGCTTGCGGTGCGCGCCCTGAACCGGCCGCGTAGCCGCAAGAGTGTCCATGCGATTACCGGCGATATTCTGGGCAAGCTGCTGGCAACCTGTTCCGGAGAGGATCTAACGGCTTTGCGGGATCGGGCCATCCTGATGGTGGCCTTTGCCTCGGGCGGTCGTCGGCGTAGCGAAGTCGCCGGCTTACGTGTAGAACAGCTGGTCAAACAGGCACCGGTCACCGATGAGAACGGCTCTCCCCTCCCCTCGCTCGGCATTCATCTCGGTCGCACCAAAACCAGTGGTGCCGATCACGATGAAATCGTCTATCTGACCGGTCGGCCTGTCGAGGCTCTCACCCGCTGGCTGGAAGCGGCAAAAATCGACAAAGGCAGCGTGTTTCGAAAAGTCGATCGCTGGGGCAATGTTTCGGCGCGAGCGCTCGAACCGAGCGCCATCAACCAGATTGTCAAACAGCGCGCGCAAATGGCAGGTCTCGATGCAAAAGAATTCTCAGCCCACGGCCTGCGCTCTGGCTATCTCACCGAAGCCGCCAATCGCGGCATTCCACTCCCCGAAGCCATGGACCAATCGCGTCATCGTTCCGTGCAGCAGGCGTCCGACTATTATAACGATGCTAAGCGGCGCAGTGGGCGCGCATCGCGGCTGCTATGATACTATTCACGGAGGGATCTCCAACTCTTCGACCGCACTAAACATGAACTGGATCGCGCTTACTTATAAACTGCCACATGCAGCTTGTTAACAGCGGTCGTTCATCGTGATGACCGCTCGAGAACGTGCCTGATCAGCTACGCTGGCTTGAAAACAACAGCGTGGGGTTTAGTTCTTCAGTGCCGATATATGGATTGGCATGGATCGCAAGAATCCACAGGCTGATCGAAGCCGTTGCTGAATAAAGTAGCAAGGCATGCCTCCCAGCCCGCACCCGATCCGCATGGGTCGAGGCAATAGTGGCGATAGTCAGGAATGTCAGCGCCAGTACAAGATACCATTTATATTGGTCGATGGACGTATTAGCGATAGCGATGCGATCATTGCGCGCATTCTGAAGCTCGTTAAAATCATGAATGAGCTGGGATACGATCGGAGAGGGCGTGCCGTCGCTGGCCACCGTCTGGACAACGGAACGAATGGCAAGAAGCGACTTCTCCACCTTGGGCGAAGGCACGATATTGTCGTCGGCTCCCCATTCATCTGACACCACCAGATTCCGATAGGTTTCCACTGCGTTCTTAAGTCTCTCATTGTTCAGGACCGTGGGATGAGCAGTCCCCAACATTCGAAATATCGCAGACCGTTCGTTGCTGGTCGCGAGATCCGCTCGAGAGTTGAGTGTCCATGCATCTGCCGCGACGAAGCCGAGAGACAAAGCCCATGCGGTGGATATCGTGCCGACAAAGGCACCAATGGGCACCGAAGTTGGATCTTTCAACGCCCGCAGGCCCCGCAGCTTCAGAAGGAGCCAGCCGCAGGCATATAAAAGCGCCCCGAAAAAGCAAAATGCCAAGAATGATACGTAAATCGACATCCCCAGTAATGTTGCCATGAACGCCCCCCCAAAAAATACGTTGGCGCAAATCATTATATAGAGGGCGTAAATAAACCGTGTTCTCTGGAAGGGAATTGGATATAGGTCCTCTGGTTTATCGCGGCGTTTATTCGAAGTTACACAGAGTGTGACGACCGATCTGAATGAAATAGATCAATGTTTTAAAATCTCTTTTCAGCACAAGTCTTCTCCGGAAACCGTTTTACCCTTTTCGGGGAGGCCTCTATGTAGAATTTTTGCAATTTCGGCTTTACTAATTGATTACGAAGAGCGGTGTATTGGACAATGGGGTATCATCGATTCTATTCTTTTGGGTTGGGGCAAAGAATTGAGACTGGAAGCAGAAGTCGACAGCGTTGAAACACAACGCTCAAGTGAAAAAAGTTCGCTCCTTTCCCTTGCCATCATAATTGCGACAGCGTCAATTTTCGGGCTCACTTACAGCCTGACGGCTCCGCTGGTGGCGCATATGCTTATCAAAAATGGGCTGACGGAAACGCTTGTCGGTGCCAATGCCGCCATGCATGCGCTCGGCGTCCTGTGCATAGCCCCCTTCCTTTCGGGACTGGCTATCCGCTACAAGCCCAAATATCTCATCATGGCCGCGCTACTTTCATCAGCGTTGCTTCTGATCCTGTTTCCAATGGTGCCTAGTTTCTGGTTCTGGTTTCCGTTGCGTTTCCTGCTGGGAATTTCTGCCGAAATTCTGTTCGTATTGACGGAAACCTGGGCCAGCGAGCTGAGCGACAATAAAAATCGCGGACGCATCATGGCGACCTATACGGCGTCGCTCTCGCTGGGTTTTGCCGGCGGCCCGCTGATCCTGTCGTTTACGGGGTTTGAAGGGCTGGTGCCATTTGCAATCGGGGCGGTCGTCGCCCTCCTCGCCTTTGTCATCATGAGTCTGCCGGGACTTCGACAGATTGAAATGGCCCAGCAAAAACACTCAAATTTCTTGCGTATGATGCGACTGTCGCCCATTGCCATGGGAACAACGGCAATCAATTCGGCAGTTGAAACAGCCGGACTGTCTTTCCTTGCCATTTATGCCATGCGGCTCGGCTGGAACGAAACCGAAGGTGCACAACTGATCACGGTTCTCATGGTCGGTGCCATTGCGCTGCAGCTTCCCATCGGCTGGCTATCAGACAAGATGAACAGGGTTACACTGATGATCGCCCTAACGGCGGTTTCCGCAATAACGGCATTTCTCTGGCCCCTGCTTCTATCGGTGAGCTGGCTGGCCTACCCGGCATTGTTCATCTGGGGCGGAATTTTCGTTGGCATTTATACGACAATGCTCGCGATAATCGGTTCGCAGTTCCGTGGGGCGGACCTTATCAGCGTCTATGCGGCGATGGGGCTGTTCTGGGGCGGTGGCGCCTTGGTGGGACCGATGCTGGCAGGCGGTTTTCTGGACGTGATGCAGCACGGCCTACCGACCTTTGTGGGAATGGTCTGCGTCGTTTTCATGGTGTTCGCCCTGATCGTAAAGCGCACGCTTAAACCCAGTGGAGACCCCCAGGCATGATACGCATCGTTCTTATTCTCCTTGGTCGCGAAATTATCCAGCGGCACTGGAAAATATTGCTCATTACCGGCGGCGTCTGGCTTCTCCTCGGCACATTCATCGCTATAGATGCGCTGGACGGAAAGACGATCATTCCGTCGCGCTTTTTTGGCTATTTCCTGCTGCCGGAGGCGGCTGTCGGCCTCCTGGCTGCCGCGTTCAGTCAGGGAACGGCGAGACGAATGCGTGTCGTGCAGGGTATCGCGTTGTTCGCGGTCGCCTTGCTGATCCTCAGCGCCACCCCCGCCAGCCACTTCACGCTTGCGATGGTGCTGGGGTTCTGCTTCCTTGTGGATGGCAGTGTGCGCATTGGCAGTGCATGGGTTGTCCGCTATCCCCGCTGGCGGCTGGGGTTGATGGGCGGCATTGCGGAAGTTTGCATCGCCATTGCAACGCTTCAGCCATGGCCAACATGGTACGCCGGAACAGTTGCCTTCAATGTCGGCGCCGTCATGATCCTTACCAGCCTTGGCATATTGAACATTGCGACACGGGTGCGACGGCTGGAAGAAGGCGCATCGATCAGCAGTATCTTCAACAGAAATCCTTTATGGAACAAGCCGGATTCCAGCTCCCTCGCCCATTCTGCCAATCGCAGCGAGCTGATCGTCCATGTCTGGACTCCCACAGGTCAGGTCATGACCCCGCTTCATCAAAGGGCCATCAATCGATATATCGCAGCCGTCGATACAAACGGCGTCATTTCCACAGGCCATGCGGCTCTGGAAATGGCCCCACACGTCTATATCAGCCATTATCCGGCAGTCGAGATCGACCGATCGCCGGACGAATTCACCCGGACATTACGCGCCACCGCAGACAACAATGTGCCCGGACGTTTCCTGCCAAGCTATCAGGAAGAATCCGCCGAATGGTGCCAATCGACGGTGCAGGTGGTGATCAAGAATATCGACGCATCGCGATTGAATGCATTCTGGCAACATTACAGCGCAGACAACACCTATAATCTCACAAACCGCAATTGCTCAAGTGCAGTCGCTGATGCTCTGGATGCAGCGCTGGAAGGTGTTTATCGTGACCACAACTGGCCAATAATGACAGCGTTGCGCGCGATCATTTATCCTGAGCTATGGGCAGCGGGACTGATGCGCAAACGCGCAGAATCCATGGCGTGGACGCCCGGTCTGGTGCTGGATTATGCGCGCGCATTGTCGGCTCTGGTCGATCCGCCAAAATCGTTCTTGACGTTTCCCAAACTTCGCCTGCTAAAAAAATATGCAAACACGAAGCAAGACATAAGCTAGCGCACGTCTCGCATATATCCGGCCTGACTAAGTACCGGCAGGCTGCCGGATGACCGTAGAAAACTGTTCGCGCTCCATCGAGCGAACCGGCGTCAGCAAGGCGCGCTGCTGGATTTCACTGAACGGCAGGTCGCTGTTCATGAGCAGCTCATTGTCATAGAGAAACTCCGGCAGATAGCCGGAGAGCAAAACCCTGTAATCAAATGGAAAACCTGGCTCCAGCAGGCGAACAAGGTCGAAAACGACCGTCGTGCAATTGGACGTAAGTGTATTGTAGAAGGCCGGGTTTCTGGCAAGATCGTTGGCCTTTTCGATATATTTGAGCAACATCGCCTGCATAAGCTCTTGATCAACATCGACCGGATATCGATAGACGCGCTCGTCGCGGGCATTGGTTCTCAAATAAACAATGTCCCGTTCTTCCGCCGCTATCATCGCCAATTCGAAACTTCTGAAAAAGCCACCCAGCGAAGAAAATTCCTGACCTTTTTTCTTGCGGATTTCGGCTGAGAACACCAGATGGCGACCATCTGCAAAGCCGAATGAAATCAATGTATGTGCAATGGCCGGATGCGTCCAGTAAGACAAGATGACATCCACCGAATTGAGTTCGCTCAACCTGTACGTCCCGGATTTCCACCTCGGCACAAATATCCGGCTGTCATTCCATGTGAAGTCACGAATGTTGTGAAATGTCACCTCGTCGCCCTGAACATCCGCTGTCACCGTGTGCTGGACATCTGCCGCCCAATCCCGCGTGAGCGAGGGCTTCATCGAAAACCAGGAGACCAGAAAGAGGGAACCGAGGCAGATGAATGCGACGTTACTGAAGCTTATCAACTGGCTGCTCGAACGCGGTGAAAACAGGACCGAGATATAAGCTGCAAGAACAAGCGCGGTCAGGGCCATGACACAGATTTTGATCGTCTGCCCCACCTGCAAATGAAACCAGAGCGCCATTGCCGCCCATAACACAATCATCGAGCATAGCGATGCCCAGGCAAACATAAAAAGCAGTTTGATCATGGTATATTCTGTGGCCTCGGATCGGCAGTCATAAATGGTAATATTGAGAGAACCGGGTTGGTGCTGGCGCTACAATGGCCCCGACGCCAGTGTTTCAGACGATGATAGATTTTGTTGGAGCATATTCGGGCTAACCGGTTTCTTGACGCCTGCATCGGACTGGACTTCGCGAATGGCGTTCTGGAGGACGGCGTTTCTTTTAAACGCCACGCGACCAGCGGCAATCACCTGATCCACCTGTTCTGTCGGAAGCACGAAGCGGGTTGGCACTTCATTGAAACTTGCAGCCATGCCAGCGGGAAGATCTTGTATCGACAGGCGTTGTACATGAAACCGGACATCGCGGCAGTTCCATCCTTTCAACGAGCCGCGATAGCGCGCTACCGTGGCTGCAGACAGGCCGCACCGATATGCAATGAGTTCGTCGCGCCATTGCGTTGTCGCCAGCTTCAGCGCATCGAACCCTTCCCTGACCGACGAGGAAATGGCAGTATCCGTAACCGCACCGAGGATTTCAGAAATCCCTGGCCCTTGCAGCTCCTTTACCCATGGATATTCCATCTCACGGCCAGCATCCACGACAATGTAAAGAAAAGTCTTCAGCTTCACTGCATCGGCAAGCGACAATGGCCCATAGGGCGTTTGCGCCGAGGCTCTGGCCATCGCAAATGGCGTAAGCCCCAGATTATCCGTCAGCGCGCCATCGAGCAATTTTATGAAATTCACATTGTTCGACCGGTAAGTGTGCAGCGCGCGCCCATAGGCCTTCAACCTATACGACGCCTCGGGATCGGCCATGACTCGGCTTAGCCAATCGGGCTGGCGATAGGTGCAGGCACCATGGTTGGATGCAACCGAAATGGGCTTGAAAACGACCGGAACCGCCGCGGACGCCGCGACTGCGTCAGCAATCCGCACATCCTTCAGATTGCTGCACAGTGCTGCAAAGGTTTCTACGCTGAAGTGAAATGGAACCCGGTTGTAGATATCCGATGCAGAGATCCAGATCGATGGCGCATTGGACCAGTCAAACTTTGAATAGGTCGCACCATGGAAAATATTGTCGTCGAGCCAACGGGCAAGCGAGGATCGGTCATTTGCGCCGCCATTCAGGACGCCAATGGCGACTGCTGGCGACAATGCATTGGTGCGCACGCGTTCTTCAGCGTTCCTGACCAGAAACGTTTCACGGAAATCCCGATAATCATCGCGCCCTTTCATGCCGAAATAGGCTGCAAGAACCGCGCCTCCAGACACGCCAGATATGATCCTGATATTATCGACCAGGCTTCGCTCATAGGGATATTCGTCCACGATCGTATCATCGAGCGCCCGCATGACTCCATAACCAAAAGCTGCCGCCCGCGTGCCGCCGCCAGAAAATGCCAGGCCAATGATCATTGCGCCATCATCCCCGTGATCGGGAACGAAATGATTGTTAAACGCGAATAATTGAGACGTTGAACGATTGATCGGCCCGACATCGGATACCGCGCAGCCCGTAACAAGAACGCTGACAACAAACCCTGTTATCAAGAAAAGAAACGATCGATTCTGTATCATGCCCCCACCCCAATTGAACGACAATTAACACTGCCATTGAAGCAAAAGCAAATGGCAGATCAAGGAACGTATCTCCCGCCACAATCTAAGGATTTAAAGTATCGTCGAGTTGACATTTTCTCCAATCGGTCGCACCCATTTTAGGAAAACAGTTCTTTTGAAGCCCTTCTCACGGCACTGTTCTCCGCAAGGGACGCCAAGTGTTCTTACCTTTCATTTTTTCGCCAAGGACGAGCTATCATACTACGGATTGCTCGGTATCTACCGAGGCTCTCGGCTTATCTCTTTTCGCCGCCTACCGTGATCATTCCAGCTTATCCCTCCCTCTCCCTGTTTATAGATTTGGACCTTTTAACTTAGGTAGGCCGCTGGCGCGCAACGGTTGTTTTGATGAGGGTTTCCTCGTCTACCCATTAAAATCGCTTCTGATGGCGGTTAAATTGCATAGTAAAACTCGCTTGCAACTGACCATTTTCTAATGCATTCCTTATTTGAACAAAGCCGCTTCAAGCGCGGGAGAAACAGCCATGTCAAAACGTCAGGCCACCAGTGCGTTGCCCCGTCCCGCTCGCCTCATCGGTTACGCACGCGTCTCGACCGACGATCCGGTCCATGATGCACAGATGGACGAGTTGCGGGCAGCTGGCTGTGATCGCATCTTTCAGGAGCAGGGTTCCGGGACTTCACGCGCCCGCCCGGTCCTGACCCGGCTGCTTTCGGAACTCGTTGCCGGTGACGTTCTCGTCGTGGTCCGTCTGGACCGCCTCGCCCGCTCGGTCAGTCACCTTCTGCAGGTTATCGAAGATCTCGAACAACGCGGCATCCACTTTCGATCTATCCGTGATCCCATCGACACATCCACGCCGCAAGGCATGTTTTCTCTGCAGGTGCTGGACGCCGTTGCACAGCTCGAACGCGCGCTGATTGCAGAACGGACCAAAGCGGGGATCAAAGCTGCAAAGGCGCGCGGCAAGCTTCCGGGAAATCCCGGCTTGAGAGAGCGCAAGCCGGAAGCGATCCGGGCCGTATCTCAAGCGCGCAACAAACGCTATCTCGATGAACTGATCACCTCGGCACAGACCTGGTTGCCTCTGGTGCAACAAATGCGCCCGGTCCACAGCTGGGAGAATATCGTACAGGTGCTCAATAGGCGCGGACATGACTGGACGGTCGAGCGTCTGCGCCGCGCCGTGCATCGTCTCGTCCGCGAAAAAATCGCCGACAAGAAGCTTGTTGCCCGATCCCCTCGCCGCATCCCTTCTGATCACCTGATGAAACTGGTCGCCGCAATTGCGATTGCCGATCCCGGATTGTCGCTTCGCGATATCGCGGCCCAGCTCGATCAGATGGGAGAGCGGCCGACGCGCGGTGGGAGGAAATGGCAGCCTTCCTCCGTTCGTCACCTTTTAGATGAAGCCCACCGTTTTGGTCTCATTCGTCGCTAAGCGCCTGACCGATCATTCGGCCGAGAGGCCGTCTTTCAATCAATGTGATAGACAATCCTCCGTCATTGGAACTTTCGATAATGCAACACAATATGCGTTACATGTGCCGCCCAACATCCATACGCCCGTGCAAAATACGCACAACAAGCAGCGTGTTCACGTGCTCCCGGAAATAGATCACATGGGATCCGACGGCATATTTGAGATAACCTGGTCGGATGTCCGTCAACCGACCACGCTTGCTCCCTTCCGTTAACCCTTCAAAAGCATCCATGACGTCAGTGATATAGCTGTTTGCTTGCTCCAATGACCATTCGCGTAAGGTGTAAACCCAGATATCTTCGAGATCGGCCTCGGCAAGCGGTGTAAGCTGATACCCATCAAAGCGCATGCTTCGTCTTCATTCTCTGCAGGAAGCCCTCACGATCCAAGGGCTTCGACTGACCAGACTCTTCGCCCGCAATCAGCGCCTCCTGCAAGGACCTAACGCGCATTTCATGTTCTTCTAAAAGGCGCAATCCTGCACGCACAACATCACTGGCAGAGCCATAGCGCCCTCCCCTCACCTGTGAATCGACGAAATTGGCGAAGTGATCACCGAGGGTAACTGATGTGTTTCGTGACATATATTCACTCCTTTACGCGATTGTACCAATAATTGGTACCAACGCAAGAGCGATTGCCCAGTTCGTATACGGCGCCAAACAAAGCGGGTTCAACGCCACGCTCAGTGAGCTTCTAGCTTCCGCTGAGCTACACTGAGGTATTGCAATTGGCAGTTATGAGGCCCAAAGCGAACGCTCGACCGACGACACCTAGTTGCTGTAGGGTCGAAAAGAAACACCCGGTGGAGGCAATGAATGCCCTATGGAGTCAGCTTGAAAAGCTGCAACGCTACCGCAGTTGAAATCCTGAAGCTTTGGGATGAGGCGAGCGTATTTGAACCGAAAGGCTCGATGCTGGAATTAGGATATCCGCCCCATCTGACACTTGCGGTGTTCGAGCAATGGCCAGGCGACGTTAGCGCAATCATGGCAGAGGTCTTTTCAGCACAGGGAAAACTTTTAATTACCTTCGACACAGTAAAATATTTTGACAATGAGACTATGATCCTCTGGACAGAGCCGCGTTCGAACCACGCTCTATCTGGCCTACACAGCAGATTACACGGCCACTTCGATCCCCTGAGCTGTCACGAACATTACCGCGTTGGTCGCTGGGTTCCTCACTGCTCCTTGGCAACTAACGTACCGCAGTCAGCCAGAGCGGCAGCTATCGGCTGGGCAGAAACCAGAAGACTCGCGTTCGCCGTCGAATTCGACTCGGCAGATTTCGTTCAATTCCCGCCGGTCGTGATACATGAAGAACTGCGATTACGCTGAATGACCGGTTTGGGCGCAGCGGTCTATTCTTCAGTTCGTTACCGCACCAACGATAGGAACGATTATTATGGCCACTTTCATTCTGATAGCCGGAGCTGGCAGGGCGGTTGGGTCTACCAGAAAGTAGCGGATATCCTCGCAGGGCACGGGCACATAGTTGTGCCAATCACACTTTCGGGGCTCGGTGATACACCTGCCCCATCGGCCAATCTTGAAACTCATGTAAGCGAGGTCGTTGATGTCGTGAAGTCGCATAGTGACGACTTGATCCTTGTCGGGCAATCCTACGGAGGAATGATCGTGAGCGGCGTAGCGGACGCCGTTCCGTCGCGCATCCGTTCACTGGTCTATGTTGACGCTTATGTCCCAGAAACCGGCGACTCGGTCTGGTCGCTGACAACACCGCGCTTTCGAGACATGTTCATCGCAGGTGCAAAAGGTGACGGGCTGAATTGTGCCCCGCCTTCCAATCTGGACCCACGATGCCGCCCACAACCGATCGCGACATTTCTCCAGTCAATCACTTTAACCGGACGCTGGCGTGAAATACCTCGTAAGGTCTTCGTTGGCGCACATGGATGGGATGGAAGTCCATTCCTCGACCTTTACCAACGCTTGAGCCAGGAAACGGATTGGTCAATCTTTTCTCTCGATTGTGGCCACAACGTAGCTCGACTGGAACCAGAGGCATTGGCCCGAATAATGCTGACCCAGGCCCGACCAACCAGAGAAGCCTTCCCGTAGATGCATAATTATTGCTGCCGTCACTAGCGCCTACGTTCCACAACCGGCGTAAATGGGCATCTTCTCACAGACTACCCAATTTCAAACAAGGACTTCAACGTCAGCTCACCATTCATTTTAACACGACAACTGAATGGTTGTTCCATTTGCGCTGTCGGTAGAAATCGCGCTCGTGGTATTTCAGACCTCACGGATAACCGGTGCTGTCGTTCTCCTGGCAGCCACCATCTGGTATCTCGCATGCTTGACACGGTGGTCCACCAACGATGGCGTTTCCAGCACACCGAAGGCGTTCGCAAGGGCACTCGGCACCCTCGTCTTTGGGGCGCTAGGCTTTATGACGATAGTCGTTGTGGTCCCACTGGCGATCGTCCAACGTTGAGTACAGTACAGCTCGCCTAAAGCGCCGTTCGATCGCACAAGAAGTCGTTTTCCTTGTGAAGCACTTGGCCCGTTCACCGAATTCAATGACCTCGATCTACTTCACCAACTGGTTGCCTAACTCATTCCCACAGCGCAAGCGCGGGGATCGTCCGTGCTTTCACAGAACTTCTTCGCTGCGAAGCACCACGGGCCGAACTCCATTTGCTTTACGAGACTGGTGACGCTACGGTCCATATCCATTTACGCGACTGGGTCGCAAAATGTTGCCAAGTTTATCATGGTCATCTCTTTGCACGATATTCCCATTGGATCGCTATTGCGGGGATCAGGAAAAGGACGACGTTCAGACTCTTCCAGAACCCGATGATATTGGCCATGTACATGTGGGTTTGATCGACGCTAAAGCCAAAAAAGACGGACATCATACTTGTTGTAATGCCGCTGAGTGACATCAACCACGCAAAGATGATAAATAGCAGATTGATCAGGAAAGCTTTTAGCAGAACGTTTCTAATTCTAAGCGGCGTTTCCATCGAAATGCTCCCTTGTTAGTAATGCGCCTAGTCTACTTTGCTCAGCACAAACCTTCTCATTGTAACCCATCCGGCGCGATTTTCCGCGGTCTTTTCCGACAATTCCACAAACGCGACAATCACCCTTGTCAGTTATCGTCCTGATCACAATCTCTGATTATGAGGTTGAGCACGCACCTGAAAGCCACTTTCGCCTGTTGTTAAAGCTTATGGATCATCACCATCATCGTAGTCCTACCGATGTGATCACTTATCTTGTTCACTCTAGGAGAGCTTGACGTTGATCTCGGGCGGAGGCATTCACAAGACAGTCTCGGCAAATGAGTGCCACTCGCGACCCCGTCTCGGCGACGACTAGCCGTTTTTGACTATTCGTCAGGTTATAGACCTGAGCCGGCTTCCACGAACTCTTGTTCTCAGCTGAGAACACATCTTGTTTGGTCACTTCGCGCGACAGCGTAGGGCCCTACCTGATCGCGGGTAATTGCCTTTTCTGCCTGGATCGCGTTAACCTATCATTAACTTTAAAGTTGTTGACGACTCACATCGATCCGGTCATTCTGACGCTCAATCCGATTATTTTCCTTGTTGAGCGATTTTAATGATCCACAGCGCCAATGCCACTAATGTCAAGCAGTCCGTAGAAAAGTCGTTAACTCGGCTTATTGAAGCGGACGCCGACACACTGAGCGCCCAGCTTCAACACCTTCGCGCACGCGCATTCCCGCCGACAGCACAGAAAGAGTTACGTAAATTTGCTCCCGGCGAGGCAGCAAAGCTGATTGGAATCAGTGACGTTTATCTCCGCACCCTCGTAAACGACGGTGTTATTGGAGACGCGGAAAAGAACGCCGCTGGTAGGCGCCTCTATTCCTTGGAGCAGATCCATGCTATCCGGCATCACCTGAGTAATAATAAAAAGAGCTATGACCAACGTCGTAGAGAAGACGATCGACTTCAAGTAATAGCCGTTACTAATTTCAAAGGTGGCTCAGGCAAAACCACTACCGCTGCACATTTAGCGCAGTACTTTGCACTTCGCGGTTATCGTGTTCTAGCCGCAGATCTAGATCCTCAAGCGTCATTGTCTGCCTTATTTGGAATACAGCCGGAATTTGACCTCGAACCTAATGAGACGCTTTACGGTGCAATCAGGTATGATGAAGCTCAACGGTCACTCAAAAGCATCATAAAAGCTACATATTTCAGCGGACTCGATATCATACCTGGTAATCTCGAATTGCAGGAATTTGAACACGAAACTCCTCGCGCCTTAACATCAGCGTCGCGATCAACTGACAAATTGTTTTTCACACGAGTAGCATCCGCGCTGAAAAGTGTGGAAGACGACTATGATATCGTGGTTCTCGATTGCCCCCCTTCGCTTGGTTACCTGACCCTGTCGGCACTCTGTGCCGCAACTTCGGTGCTTGTAACAATTCATCCCCAGATGCTCGATGTAGCATCAATGAGTCAATTCTTGCACATGACCGCTGGCCTTTTTGATGTTGTTGAAAGAGCAGGAGGCAATGCGAACTATGACTGGTTTCGCTATGTGCTTACTCGTTACGAACCAAACGACGGCTCCCAGTCGCAGATCGCGGGCCTTCTTAAAGGACTATTCGGAGATCGGGTACTAACTAATTCGATGGTCAAGTCCGCCGCGATATCAGACGCGGGAATTACGAAACAAACCCTTTACGAGGTCGGCCGCGAAAACTTTCATCGGCAGACGTATGATCGTGCGATCGAAGCTCTCGACGCCGTCAATCATGAACTCGAAGAACTAGTGAGAGATGCGTGGGGTAGAAAATGAACAAGCGCCGTGATGCTTTACGAGATTTTCTAACACCGATTACGACTAACCATGAGTTCTCAGCTGAGAACACACCTAGACGGCCGCAGGTGTCTTCAGGCGCATTGCAAAGCATGAATGATGCCATCACCGGCCTATCGAATGAAGCTGACGAGCTTCGCAAAGCGCTATCCGATGGCCAAGCTATTGTAGAGCTCGATGCAAATCTCATTGATGCATCCTTTGTCAAAGATCGCCTAGATGAGCATACAGGCGCGGATTTTGACGCTTTATTGAATAGCATTCAGGAGAACGGTCAGGCAGTACCCGTGCTTGTAAGACCAAATCCTGATCAATCCGGCCGTTATCAACTTGCTTACGGACATCGGCGCGTTGCGGCCCTTAAACAGCTTGGCCTAAAGGTCAAATCGTTCATTCGAGACCTGTCCGACGACGAGTTGATTATAGCGCAAGGTAACGAAAACCTTGAACGCAAAGATCTCTCTTTTATTGAGAAGGCATTATTTGCTCGGCGCCTGGAAGACCGTGGAACGACGAGAGCGGTGATCATGGCAACGTTCGGTACCTCATCGAGAGGCGTTTTATCCGAAATGATTGCGTTGGCACGAAAGTTACCTGAAGAGCTCATACAGGCTATTGGCGCAGCGCCAGGTATTGGACGTCCGAAATGGGATTCGATGGCTACACTGCTAGCCAATAAGCCTAACGCGTTTGAAACCGTTATTCGGAACGAAACTCTGCAGACTCTAAATAGTACCGAACGCTTTGAAGCGATCTTCGCGTCGCTTAAGCAAGCGAACAAAGTATCAACAAACACAGCAGGTCATGCCTGGCGATCTGATGACTCACAATTAAGAGCAGTTACCAAATCCAAACCTAAAGGATATGTTGTCGAGTTCTCAGAGCCTGAAGGAAAAGCGTTTGGAGCGTGGATATCGGATAATATGAAGCGCTTATATGAAGAATATAAGGACAGTAAACAGCCCAATTAGGAGACTTAGCAAAAGAAAAAGGCCCCCAAACGTTACCGTCGTGGAAGCCTCTCTCAAAGTTCTAGCAGACTGAGAATCGCATTTCCCCGAATCGGTGTCAAGAGTCGTAAGCGTCTTTTTGGCGGTTGGATTTCTTTTGCCTTTTGAAAGGTGAGAGGGAATGCAAATTCTGAAAACTGACACGTCCGCATTTCTTGGGCGAATGAAGGTCTTTGCCCAAAATTTTGATCGGCAGGAAAAACCTGAGCAGGGGAGGGGCATAAACAGATGGGCGCTTTACAAACAACTCTGCGTAGCTAAGGCAGAATTCGGTCTGAACGATCGTTGCCTAGCTGTGCTGAGTTCGCTGTTGTCATTTCTGCCTGACGATGAATTACTTGAGAAAAGCGGCATCGTCGTTTTCCCATCCAATAGACAGCTTTCGCTACGCGCCCATGGCATGCCGGAGTCCACACTGCGCCGACATCTGGCATCTCTGATTGAAGCTGGAATCATTGCGCGCAAAGATAGTCCGACGCGCAAACGGTATGCTCATAAAGATAAGGAAGGCGGCGTCGAACTTGCTTTCGGCTTTTCATTTGCGCCCTTGCTCGATCGCGCATCTGAAATTGCTGCAATCGCGGATAAAATTCTCGCCGATCAGAAAACACTGAAGCGTCTTCGCGACGAAGTGTCGGTCATGCGCCGAGATATGGCGGCAGCTTTTGCGGATAGCGCCAAAGAAACAGGTGAGCTCAGTGAGCGTCTCGAAGCATTGTTCATTCGTTTCCGTGCCGTTGTCGACGCTATCCCTCGCCGCGCGTCTCTTGATGAACTGTCCGCTATCAAGGCCGATCTTGAAGCCATTGGTGGCGAAATAGCTATCGCTTTGAAAACAATAGAGATTGTTCCAGAAATGAGCGGCAGCGTCGCTCAATCTAAGCGGCAGCATAATGAATCCCTGCCAGAATCCTTTTTTGAATCTCAAAATGGCGAAAAGAATGATTTGAAGGTGCTTTCGTCGGAAGCATCCGTTCCTGTCGACAGCGAAAGTGAAAACTCTGATCGAACTCGAACTTCAATTTCTCTCGATCAAGTGCTTCGAACCTGTCCAGATATCCGTGAGTATGGTGCTAAAGGGATTAACACATGGCGTGAGCTTTTCGATGCTTCGCGGATTGTCTCTGGCTTTCTCGGCATCAGTCAGTCAGCCTATCAGGAAGCTATACATTTCATGGGCGCAGAAACCGCTTCAACCGCTATTGCGTGGATCCTGCAGAAACTGGCGTCGATCAACTCGCCTGGTGGATATCTGCGATCTCTGACGCAGAAGGCGAGGGGAGGGACCTTTTCAATCAGTCAGCTTCTGTTTTCAGGGATGAAGGCCAATGGCGGACAAGTCTCTGCGTAATCCAGTCCAAGCGAGATTCGACCGGCTGCGGTCCTTTGTCTGGCGTGAGAACTCGTCGCTGTTGATTTGCGTTACATGTTGAACCAGCGGGGCGCGGACGATAACCTATACTTATCGGATGTTAGAGGGACAGAAAGATAACGTCTATGTAACGAAAGTAAGGCATTTATTCGGTTTCATATCGGAGAATTTATCCAATATATTGACTATGTTAGTCTATGGAGTGCGGGTAATGTTCAGGGGTTAAGCGGGGTAAGCGGGGCATATCCGTTGGCGGTGCCATTTTGTTGTGCAGTTGCACGGTGAGTTGCAATCTACCATAATTCCTTTTGCCCAAGAAGGTCGTATAGATTGCACGATGAAGAAGACTCCGATTACCGAGCTCGATATTGATAGTCTTGATGAAGCCACGCTGATGGAATTGAACCGGCACATCGTTGAACGATTGCAGTTTCTCCATCAACAAAAGACAGCCGCTGTGCTGCAGGAGATCAAGATCGGCAGTGGCGTGATGTTTGAAGGGCCAGATGGTACGATGGTTCGAGGCTTTGTTATTCGTCGCAATCGCAAGACGGTGACGGTGCACACGGATGACGACAAACAGTGGAATGTTTCACCGTCATTACTGAGCTTGACGGGTGGTCATATTATGGATGAAGCACCAACAAGAGCAGGTCGGGTGGTGCCATTCTCAAAGCCTGACAGTCGGAAGTAAGTGGGATCAGGCTTTGGCGATAATGAGGCCTGCAAGCTCCGGAATGGCTGTTTGTTGACTGGATATACCAAGCCGGTCGCCGAGATAATGCCAGAAGGAAAGCCGAAGCTTTTTGCAGGTCTTCATAAGGCCCAGCATGGTATCGCGGGCAATGCGTCCATCGTTGCTCATGGTGCCACCCGAGATTTTGCGTTTGGTGACGCAACTGCGCAGATCGTTCTCGGAGGCGTTGGTGTGCAACGGAATTTCCGGGCGTTCGAGAACCTTGAGCAGTTCTTCCTTGCGGCGTAGCAGGCGTGCCAACAGCTTGTCCAGCTCCATACAACCCGTCCGGATAGAGAAGATGCGGTCAAACCGTTGCCGGAAAGCGCTGATTGATCCTGGTGAGGGGCTCTTCTGCCTGAATGCCTTGAGCGCCTTGTAGAAGCTCCAAATGAGATCACGTATATTCTCCACCCACCGGACGTGCTGTGGCGTCGCCGGCATCAGCTTTTGCAGCAGCCGCTCCGCATGCACCCAGCACAGCGCATGATTGCCAACCCGGAACTGGCCGGCATCGTCGGAGATAATGACGGCATTGCCCAGCAGGCCGTGGTGGCGAACAGAACCCCAGATGCCCGCTTCCGCGACGACCCGAACCATGTCCTTATCGAAGATGTCGACACCTTTTTGCGCCAGGTGTTCCAGAAAGGGGACCTGGTTGCTAAAGCGTTGAGGCGTGCGTCTTGTCGTCCCGGCTGGAATCCATGACGCCTATCTACAAGCGGTGCGCCCACATCTGATCACACTCGAGGAATTCATCGGAGATGTTCGCACGGCGTGACAGCGGCAGTCACTATGCTACGTCCGCTGCTAGGAAGTATGACAGTCATTTGTCCTCCTTACTGGTCGCAAGACCCGTTACCGTAAGACCATAAACGAAATGAGCCGCGGGAATGCAAATGGATTGCCCGATCTGGCATGATGCGTTCAAGCTAATTGCATTGTTGCGCCATGGCATCTCGGCATCTTTATTGATGATGCCGGAACATAGGCCTGCTTGGGTGGATTATGTTTTGGGTGCGGAATAAAGCAGAAGCCAGATGTGATCCGCTTTTCTCTGATGTAACGGATATGTCCGTGAGAATATGGGGCGGGCACCGTTACCTTAATCGGAGCGCGAGCGTAACTCGGCCTATATTGTTGTTCCTACTTGGCTTTCAGGCATGCGATTTCACGCCACATGCTGGTGGCGGTTTGTCGTAGTTCGCGATGATCAGTGGCGTTGAATTGATTGCGGGGAAAGTGACGAAGGTTGTAAATCGGGTCGTGGACTGATGCGAAGCGTTGCAAATGTCGTGCTGATTTGAATCGCTTCATCACCCGCTCGCGCCGCCGTATGGGCTGGTGGGAATTCTCAGCCCGATTGTTCAGCCTCTTATGCTGACGATGATCACATAGAGTGAGACCGATCTCCCGCTTGGCCGTTCCATAAGAGCCAAGCTTATCTGTGACCATGATACGAGGAGAAGCACCCTGACTGGATAGCAGTTTACGCATGAAACGCTTGGCAGCCTTGGTATCACGGCGTTTTTGGACCAAAACTTCCAACACAAAGCCATCCTGATCAACAGCGCGCCACAGAAAATGGCGTTTGCCTTTTATCGTAATAACGACTTCATCCAAGTGCCATTTATCACCAAGGCGTGGGGTACGGCGACGGATTTTGTTGGTATAGTCTCGCCCGAACTTCTCAGCCCATTCGCGGACCGTTTTGTGGGTAACAATAATCCCCCGGTAGGCCAGCATGTCTTCAACCATGCGAAAGCTCAAGGGAAAGCGGAAATACAGCCACACAGCTTCGGCGATGATTTCGGCTGGAAAACGATGACGGTGATAAAGTGAGGCGCGAGGTTCCGTCATACCCTGTTATCGCCGCTGATGTTTACGCTCTGATTAAGGTAACGGTGCCACCCGTTGCGGGGCTCCGGACAAAGACTAGAGCCTGACCGCTCGCGGGCGCGCAAGACTTTTAGTTTGTGCAAAATTCTGGCCATGAACAACTCTTATGATCAATCAAATGAACAAAGCTTGACTAGATGTCAGCCCTATGGCATAATGTGCAAAATTCCGGACATGAGAAGGCATCACGTCCACTCAAATGAACAAATCAGGTATAACCGTGCCTCGTCAGAGAAGCTACTCCAGAGTCACACACCAGGCGCTCGCCATGCTCGGCAAGCTGATCCGCGTCGGCCGTGCCGAGCGCGGCCTGACCGCGCAAGAACTGGCCGACCGCGCCGGCATCAGCCGCACGACCCTTTCCAGCATCGAAAAAGGCGCGCCGGGCCCCGAGATCGGCATCGCCTTTGAGGTCGCCTCCATCGTCGGCGTACGCCTGTTCGACTATGACGAGCGCACCCTCCAGATGCACAATGCCCGCCTTGACGAAAAACTGACCCTTCTGCCTAAGAGCGTCCGCCACAGTGTGAAGGAAATCGATGATGACTTCTAAGGCGGACGCTACCGAAGCTTTTGTCTGGATGTGGCTGCCGGGGGCGACGGAACCGGTCGTCGCGGGCCGCCTGGACCAGGATGGCGAACGCCTGCTCTTTACCTACGGCACGAGCTACCGGCGCCGTAGGAGCGCCATTTCCCTCTATGAACCTGAACTCCCCCTCCAGGAAGGAGTCATCGCGCCCATCAACGGCTTACAAATGGCAAGCTGCATTCGCGACGCCTCGCCGGACGCTTGGGGTCGCCGCGTCATCATCAATAGGCTGACGGGCAAAAAGCCCGACGCTGCTGGCGTGCCGGAGATCAGCGAGCTGACCTTTCTGCTCCAATCGGGCTCTGACCGCATTGGCGCCCTCGATTTCCAGGCATCGGCCACAGAGTATGTCCCCCGCCTTGCCGCACAAGCATCGCTCGCCGAACTCATGGAAGCGGCCGCCCTTATCGAAAAAGGCGTGCCTCTGACCCCGGCACTCGATCAGGCCCTCAATCACGGCACGTCGATTGGTGGTGCACGCCCCAAGGCTCTCATCGACGACGGCGCAAGGAAATTCATCGCTAAATTCTCGGCCGCCAACGACACTTACAGCGTCGTGAAGGCCGAATTCATCGCGATGAAGCTGGCAGCGGCCTGCGAACTGAGCGCAGCGCCCGTGTCGATGACCCGCGCCGCCCATAAGGACGTGCTGCTTATCGAGCGCTTTGACCGCACGCATACAAAAGATGGCTGGACGCGGCACGCCATGGTTTCTGCCCTGACCATGCTGGGCCTCGATGAGATGATGGCCCGCTATGCCTCCTACGAAGACTTGGCCGAACTCATCCGCCACCGCTTCACTGACCCTAAGGACACTCTTAAGGAGCTCTACGGACGGATCTGCTTCAATGTGCTGTGCGGTAACACCGACGACCATGCCCGCAATCATGCCGCCTTCTGGGATGGCAGGATGCTGACGCTGACGCCTGCCTATGACATCTGCCCGCAAGGCCGTACCGGCAACGAAGCCACGCAGGCCATGCTCATCAAGGGCGATAGCCGCGCCAGCACGCTCGCCACTCTGCTCGCCGCCGCGCCGGATTATCACCTGAAAGAAACCGAAGCCGCCGCGCTGATCGAACATCAGATCACAACCATCGCCGAGCACTGGCAAGGCGTCTGCGACGAAGCAGACCTGAACCCCGTCGACCGCAAGCTGTTCGCCGGGCGCCAGTTCCTCAACAGCTATGCTCTCGAAGGTCTCGATAACCACAAGTCGCTGCAAGACGCATTTCGCGCTACCCAGGACATTCTGATAGCAAGCGGAGGCGCCGAAAAATGACAGCGCCAAAGCAGCTCAAAAGACGCGCATGGAAGGGAGTATTCCTTCGTTCCCTCGGTCACGCGTCATGGGCCGCGGAGCTGACTGCCACAGGAATCAACTTCCTTGGTAGCCACCATCAGGCGCCCTTTTCTTCCTGGGCTGGCCCGGCAAAGATTACCAGCACGCTGGGTTTCACCACGATAGAAGTCCCCCTTGCAGGCGGGCAGGTCGCAAGGCTCGCCGGCGTCACGACACATGATGCTGCCAGCTTTATTTCCGCAGCCAACAAAGCATTCAGCGTCATCCGACCAGTCACGCGGCGGCCGTCGGCTCCGCACAGGTTCCGCCGTCAAAACCTCGAATGTCCGGGCCTGATTCACAGTGTCGCTCATAGGATTCTCCGCATGATTCACGCAGAAAATCGCCCATCATACCGACGAAAGATACGTGGGTAGCCTACCCGCTTACGAAAGTTTGTGAGTTAGTGCCTTGCATGGTCAACATCGTTGCGAACCCAGCCGAACCCGCACTATTGACAGTGCGCGTCCCTTACGGCGCCTGCCTGGCACCCTTCGAATTCGCGGTGTAGCTACACTGAGCTTTGATAGGTGTGTCCCCGAAGAAGCGGTCTCTCATAAAGTGTTGCACTGAAACCGATGAACTCTCGGATTGGCTGAAGGTCGGTGCCGGAACGGTTCACACCTTCCAAGGCAAGGAAGAATAGGCCGTCGATATGGCGTTGTTGTTAGGAGCAGATATCGATCATACTGGCGCGGCGCTCTTGGCGGTCGTTGATTATTTCGAACGAGCGGTCAGGAGCTCCGGCAATTCTACCTGGATTGATTTCCATACTGTGCTGAGGTTCAGGTCAAAATATCCGTGCGCCACGCGATTGCGCATGCCGCGCATTTGGGTCCATGGGATATCCGAGCGGCTGGCAATAAACTCGGGGTACTCTTTTGCTATGCGGGACGAAGCCTCTCCGATCATGATGAAATCCATCATGACAGCCCGCTGGCTCTTGATATCAAGTGTAAAGTCTTCGAATTTCATGCCATCTGTAAAGTTAATGGCTTCCTGGCAGGCTTCTCTGATGTGAGCCAGGTAGTCGGACAGACGCAATTCCGGTTGGCTCATATGGCGATGGCCCTGTTGATCACATCCTGGCGGAACTTCTCAGGTAAATCTCCCGGTGTACATACATCAACCTTGACGCCAAGCCTTTCTTCAAGTTCGATTTGAAGGCCACCGAGCTTGAAGAATGTGGTTTCTGGAGTTTCATCGACCAAAATATCGATATCGCTTTCTTCCGTATCTGTACCAGCCGCGATCGATCCGAATACACGCGGATTGCGAACGCGATATTTTTCGGCAAGTTGGTGAATGAACTTGCGATTTCTCTTCAGCAAAGTTGACGGTCTTGGCATTTTCATCGTCCTCGATTTATTTGAGGCTTATACCACGAAATTTACGGTATCCGAATGACATAATGATCTGCATCACACTGTGGAGTTCTGTCGCAAATTTTCTGCGGTCAGATTGCGGGGTAGGGACTTGTCCATGGGTTGAAACGTGTCGGTATCGAACTGGCCGGGGTCACGTGTTCACAAACATGATCTGAAAGATATTCTCAGTGCGGGCTGCCATGTCAGGTTATTCGACCGCGGGCAAACGGCATGGTTTTCTCGATTCAAGCTCAGCTAGAGCGTCGGGTTGATTTTGTGAATCTGCCGATTCCATCGGCTGCAGATTTGTGATTCAACATGGCAGGAGGATTTGCCATGTCTCACGCCTACTCTTTGGACCTTCGTCAACGAATTGTCGATGCGATATCAGAGGGCCAGTCGCGGCGGGCTGCTGCGGCTACTTTCAAGGTTTCCCCCGCCACAGCGGTTCGGCTCAAGCAGCGGCTGGATCGAACGGGCTCGGTCGATCCTTCCCGCCGTGGACGGCCCGGTGGCAGCGGTAAACTGGGTCTTTGCCGGGATGTCATCATTGCCAAGGTGGAAGTGCAGCCGGATATCACCATGCCTGACCTGGCGATGTGGCTGGAGGAGCATCACGCACTAAAGGCCGACACCTCGAACCTGTCGAAGCTGCTCTGCCGAGCGGGCTTTACCTATAAAAAAACGCTGGTGGCAGCCGAACGCGCACGCGCCGACGTGCGCAAGGAGTGTGATGAGTGGCGTGAGCATCGCCAGCCCGCCATGCAAAAGAACCCCGGTCGTCTCGTCTTTGTCGATGAAACGTCCATCAAGACCAACATGACACCGATACGCGGCAGGAGCAGAAAAGGCCAACGCCTTCAAGCTGATGCACCATTTGGTAAATGGAAAACCCAGACCTTTATCGCCGGTCTGCGATGCGATGCCATCACCGCGCCCTTCGTCGTTGATGGTACCATGGACGGCGAGAAGTTCGACATCTACGTACGCACCCAACTTGCACCGACGCTCACGCCGGGCGATGTGGTGATCTGGGACAATCTCAACGTCCACAAAAGCCCCAGAGCGGCTGCGGCCATCGCTGAAAAGGGCGCTTGGATCCTGTTCCTCCCGCAATATTTACCGGACAAAAATCCAATTGAGATGGCTTTTTCAAAGCTCAAGTCCTTGTTGCGCAAGGCGAAGGCAAGGACCTACGACGATCTCTGGAAAGCCGTCGGAAAAGTCTGCGGACTATTCTCACCGCAGGAATGCTGGAACTATTTCAAGGCTGCAGGTTGCGTTGCACATCAATCGCCCGACGCTCTAACGCGCAATCGTGACTATCATGGAGAAGATCATCATTATCTTCAACGTAAGACGACTGCAAACGCAACGGTGTTTTACACCTCACACCGCTGCTTTTTGACTGGTCCTGCTTTCGTGGAAATCAGCGAGAAGAAGCGAAGCGTCGGGCTTCGGGGTCGATTGATTTTGCGCCTCGCTTTTCGGCTTGCACAATCTTCCTGGCAACATACTTCTTGGCACGCTCTGTCATAGTACGAGGGACGGGAATGCCGTGTTCTCTCATTTTGCTATGCGCCCATTTTTCAGCCTGTAATTCCTCTACGTGACGTGGCAACCTTGTTCCGCCGAAGTGAAGATGAGCATGGGCGCATTCGTGTAAAAAGATGTAAAGGCTTTTGCGTGTGACAGGTCGTGGGGCCTCAATTTGCCGGACATGACCACGAGCAACCCCGGTTAAGCTTTTCCTGAATTTTACGGTATAATCTTCAGGAACATATGACATGCCGATTTGATAGAATCTATCTGCGGCAGCGCGGCGAGCGGCTTGTAGCTGTGCGCCAGACATAGGTTTCAGGGCATGTGTGGTTGGTGTACTTTCAATCATAAAAATGCCTTTCTGGTAAAATGATTGCTTGTCAGCTTCAAACAATGCTGACTTAATCAGTAAAGCATATTATTGCAATAAAAACAATAGTTTGTAAGTTTTTTCGTCGCGCCAGCACATCAAAAACGCACCAGAACGGCAGTAAAATAGCTTAGAATCGCGATCAAAGCCGCTCAAAAATGGACAGATTGTCACACCAGTGAGCAACCAATGTTCAAATGCATCCTGCTGCCCTGTTGACGCCCTCTAGCCGGGGATATCTGACGGTTCAAGAATGACTGCTTGGGGACACATATCCATAGCATTCCGCAAGCTGAGACCGAAGGATCTATGGTCGTCTATGATGAGAAGTCATGGGACTTCTTCATAACCGCGTTTGTGACGAACCGCGACAAGTCGATGAAGAAGAGTGGTGGCCGATGCTTCGTCAAGAACTGTTTGCTGCACGGATTGTCCGAGTGTGCCGATCCGCCCCCAGGAACGCATGACGCACCATTCACCGAATAAATTCGGCTGAACTGATAATGTATAGAAACGCCGCATATTGTTGTGCGGCTGGATTTTACGAAAATGTATCGGAAACGAGTTCTGGTTCGACATACCAGCAGAATCCGACATCGAGGCGAGGGCGTCCAATGCATTTTATGAATCGATCCTCACTGATTGATTCATGTTGCTGATGTGATCGCAGTGCGGTGAGTGAGCGTGTGGGAAATTTATTGCATTGGTCACGCGACAGGACGAAATGCCTGCCCGGGCTGCGAACCAGGCTGAAGCGCCACTTGCCACGCTCATATTTCCGGACTGGCGGTAAAGGGAGGGCATTTCGGGTCGTGATGCCTTGGGATGCGCTGATATGATTTGCCGGTGTGGCAACGTGATGTGCTGCTACCGGTTTTCAGCGAGCCTACGAAGCGTATCAAGTCAGGATGATTTGCAATCTTGCGATTCCAGCTTCTGGATTCAGGTTGCTGGCTTCCAGAAAACCGTTACGAAACAGGACATATCCGATTCATCGGCAAACGACGTTTGAAGGCCGAGAAACACGTGCAGGACTGCCGTATCTGAGGGAGCTCAGGGGCGCGGGAGGTAGAAGAGTATGGTCGACGGGCACTTTTCCAGATTTGCGTGTCAGATGGAAACGCCGTTTGAGGCTATAAACTTTCATAGAGCGGCAAATAAAGCTTCTAAAATGGATATGTAGTGCGGGCAATTCATCATATATTGCGTGTATCGCATCGCAACGTGTTGACATGTCGTTCCAATTTGCCAGCAACGCATTTCAAATCGCAATAATTTGCAATAATCCGATTCGAATTTCGAGAAGCGCGTTGCGGGGTTCTGGACAAACGTTGCTGGATTCGAGATTTCCGATTCAGGGATGAACGCCATTTGCGGGCAGACGCGGGGTGGTGAAAAAATGCTTTGCGCCGACGGTTTTCGAGCTCAAGCTTTGATTACTGGCACGTAATCTGGAGAAGCCATGACGTCGAGTAGGCAGCAGTCGGAACGTTTGCGCAAGCAGCGCGAACGGCAGAAGGACTATCGCGATCGTTTGAGGATACAGCGCAAACCGACGCGTGACGACATAGCACGAGTGCTGCTGCATTTTATGATTGTCAAAGCGGTGAAATCTGGCAATCAGGACGGGACGGAGAAGCTGATTGATATGCTTCTTGATGCGCTGGCGGATCAGGGCTTCGATAAAGATGCTTCATTGGAAGTCATTGATGACCTGATTGTCAGATACACAAAAAGCGGCTGGGATTTCCGTCGCAAGATGCATCTGAGGCCCGGTGGGGTTCTTGACGACACCGAACATTGAGGATCGTTTTCCAAACCATATTGCGCCGATTTCAACCTGACAATTTTACAAACGCAGTTTGTGCTTTTTGTCTGTCGTCCCCCCATTACTCCATGAAACGTCGTTTGCAGATGAATCGGATTGTTCGACGTCGGCGTTGAAGCGGAATATCGTCGAAGCTTAAGCAGGGAAATGACACGGTTGCTCGGGGTCGTCAGTGCTATTCATGACACATGTGCAGGATATTCCGCTACTGAAACAGGTTCTACGGCCAGCCTGTGGATAACTTTCAAGCTCCACATTTCGGCTTCCTCAGGTATGCATCACAGCGCAAAAGCCTGATGGCCACTACGTTTTATCACTGTTTTGGTGAAGCCAAAAAAGCCGGTGATATCCGGGGCTTAGATAAAAATGCTCGATTGGGATCTTTTTTTGTTCCGGATCCTTGCAGCTCAATTCAGATCCTGCAATAGTCGCCTTGCCTGAGTGATCAGGCGCCTCCATCCCGGTGCTGGTAACACCTGAATGGAGACTGACTTAGCCTGCCAACACAGGAGCCAAGCTTATGACAACTCTTATCGATATTCGTGGCGGATTAAAAGATCCACTATCAGAATTCCATGTCGACATAGCGGCTCCCTAGCGGAGATAATTTCCGCTTCTGACGCGTTCGGTGCTCTTTAAGGCACGAACTCCCAATTTCCCATTCTGTCAGTCCGGTCGTGTGCGTTCGCGCGCAACGCTACGATCTTCGCTGTCTTCAAAATCTGTGGCCACTCGCAATGGCGACCTACCTTCACACCCATTTGACTCCGGCGACGAACAGTCGCTTTGGAGATGGAGAAATCATGTTTGCAGAAACCGTAATTGGCTACATTGATCTCATTGAACACAAATTCCCGCAGCGAAGCTACAAGCGCGAATTAAACGCAGCGCTACACCTGTCGTTATGTTTTCATTTGATTGACCGTGCTCATGACAGAAGTAGCCGGAAACGAGCTTTATCAGAGCAAATCTTCCGTTATGCCGTATGGAATAAGGGCGAGAAAATCATCGGCCTTATTGAAGAAGCGTTGGCGAAAGCCACGGTGAAGACCGGCTTTAAGGATTTGCGCTCGTCTCATTCTATGCCACTGACACGCGATACTTTTAATAGTGTCATAGAAACTACCGCATCGAAATCCCCCGCAGATGAAACCGATATAGACCGGAGCGCCTTGGAATTTCCGACAGGCCCTTACACATTCGAATTGATGTTCTATGAACAGGAACGCAGATGTCTCCGTGTGTTCAGTCTGATTTATGGCATCAGCGCCCATAAAGGGGCTCTGGATCAATGGCGCATTGAAACATCGACCGCCTCAGCATTGTGGGGGCGGCTGGCACAACAATACTACGGCATAGATGTCGAGCAATGTGAATTCGCTCTGATCGACCCACTGCTTAGCCAAAGCCAAGGTCAGGATAGGGTCTGGGCACTGGCTGATCTTGACCGACTGATCGGTGCACCGGGTGTCGCAGAAAAAGTGTTGGGCGTGCAAGACGCTCTCCGAGAAGAGCTCGTCATTTGGCTCGGCGATACCTTCGCGAAAACCGAAGAGGAGCAAGCGCGGCTGATTGATGAAGAGATCGCGAAGATGGCGGTCGAAGCGCTCGACCAGATGCCTACTCCCAAGATTCAGATTTTGACGCCGGATAACGTGTTGCGCTGAGCAGACAGGGGCCAATCAGCCGATGAGTCGTGCGAAGCTTGTGAATCTACGTGTCACGGACTTATCCGTTATGCCGTAGAGCGGACGTTCACTGCGATGCAGACGAACAGGGGTATCTGCCATTCTCAACGGCGAGCTAAAGACCAACCGATGGGAGCAAAGGCAATAGATCAGGTAGCGGAGAATCTTCTGCCCAGATAGTCAGGGTGGATGCATCTGTCACGCTGAACGCATTCAGCTTTGCTCTCAATAACAATCAGATGCGTTGAATTTCACGAAACACCTATTCCGGGGCGCGTTGATACGCGCCCGAACGATCCTTCATTTTCTTCATTCATCAGGAACACTTCATGGCGGTCATAATCAAAAACGGAAAATACAATCGCGAACAGCTCGAACTCGAAATCAGGATGCTGAAATCTCTGGTCGCCGATCTCGAGCGGATATTCCAAGGTCATTATCCAGATGAGCGCGAACTGACAAATTCGCCGGCGATCACCAGCTGGAAGCTGAGCGCACGGCGGGCAACCTGCCTCGAAGGAGTATTGTTCGAGCATCCCCGGCTCGGCCCCATCGTGCCGAATGGCATCACGTCCGAGCTCTGGCTTCTTGATCTCGACAGAAACTACGCCCGTACATTCAGCCGCTTTTACCGGCTTGGCCAGAAAGACATCGGCAATTGAGGAAGATCCAACTGATCAGGCCGCAGATCATCAATCAGCATAGCTGTCTGATGCCTTCTGCGCTGCTGCCGAAGGGCGCGACTACCTGTCATGGAAAATCTGACATGAAAATTGTTCGAATAATAGAGCTGGGATAGATTGGCATGAAACTCTGGATTTGGTCTGATGTGCATAATGAACTGCAGGAAGTCGTTTATCCACCACGTGAACACGCGTCGGATTGTGATCTGATCATGATTGCCGGCGATCTCAATGCGGCGCCAGATCTCCATTTGACGCTGGAATTCCTGATCAGGCGCTACGAGAAGCCTATTATCTATGTCCCCGGGAATCACGAATTTTATCAGAACAAGTGGATGATGAACGACCGGGACCGTTCGCTTGAGAGCGACAGGCAGACGATCAAGGCAATCGAGGCGCTTTCTCTGCAATGGCCGCAACAGTTTTATTGTCTTGATGCGGATGAGGTGGTTATCGACAATACGCGCTTCATTGGCGCAAGCCTATGGGTCGATTTCCTGATGAAACTCCCCGTGAAGTCTGATTTGCCGCAGCGAATGTGGATGGCGCGTCAGATGCTCAATGATTTTCATGCAATCTCCATGCAGGATGGCAAACGGTTCACGCCGGAGGATATGCTGGAACTGCATCGTTCAGATGCAGCTTACATCCGACAAAAGCTGGCAGAACCATTTGACGGCTCCACTGTGGTATTGACCCATCACATGCCGCATCCCGATTGCACGCCGCCGGCTTATGCGGGGCAAGAGGCAAATTTTCTGTTTGCCTGTGGCGCAGAGGCTTTCAATGACATCCTGCATTCCGAACAGGCTCCGGATTTATGGATATGTGGTCATACGCATCATGCCTTTGACGTTCAGATCGGCCGAAGCCGCATTGTCTGTAACCCTTACGGTTACAGGTGGGAACAGGGTAGAAACGGATTTCGGTGGGACTGGGTGATGACTATTGAATAACCGCCTCTGCACAGTACAGAATCCTGACTGACAAGGAGCTTACAAGTATTGGGCGACAAGGAAGTCTGTAGCAAAAGGAGGGCCAAAGCCAATCACATGAACGCCTCTCGTGTCTGCTACCATCGATTTGCCCACGATACGGTAGCATTCCGATCTCCAGGCCGCTTTTCGTCGTGGTCGCTGAGCGAGAAGGAAAAATGGTGATTGGCGGACAGGGGCAAACGTCGTGTTTGCATCCAGATCTAAGCCGAGGTCCATCGAGCCCGATGTTTTAGTCTGGGGTATTTCTGGCATTGCCCGGATAAATAGGGCTTTCGGCTTCTCCAGATATTAAAAATCCGCGATTTGATTGCGGATGCCACTGACGCGCCCCAACATGCGACATTATGTCATGAAGCAGGCATTAAATCGGATCGAAATGCAGCCATTTTGGGGCATATTTGGCACTATTTGAATGGCGGACACAGCATAAGCATTTGATATTATTGCGATATTGTGCTCTAATATAAAAGTCAGCGCTTTTTGAAGCTGACAGACAATCATTTTCAAGAAAGGATTTTTCAATGATTGGAACTTCACCACTCGACTACGGTATCGACAAAGCCAGCAATGGCATCGCAGCACGTATGCTCAAGGATTTTGAGGAGGGACATTTTTCGTTCCTCGCTGATGAGGCCACCGTTGAAAAACGCTATAATCAATCAGCACAAGGCTCGGTCTGGCATGATTTCAAGCGAGCCTGTCGCGCTTATTCCACGCTCAATGGATGTGTGGTGATTGTTGATGACACGAACCAGTGTTTTGTCGATAGCGTTGATATCCATGGTGAGTACGAATTCGATTTCGCGAATGAATTCGCTCGTCGCGCAGCCCCAACCTATCGCGAGCGGTTGCTCGCACTTGGAAAGCAAGGTCCTGTCCGGTTGACGCTCTACAGACTTCCCCGGGCCAACTACGAAAACACCGCATGGGGCCATTTCTGGGAGCGTGGAGAATATATTGGCGAAATGAGAATGGCACTCGCGTAAGCGGCCATTTAGGAACCCATAGTCTATCGAAATATGAAACCGGCAGCACGCGTCATACGTGCTCCCGGTTTTCTTATTTGGGTTGTCGGCTTCAATTCGTCAGGTCTGGTGAAACCCGGAATCAGCCATTCAGCACGGTCGTCGCAGACCTGGCGGGTGTGACGACAGGCTTCTTCGAGCGCGATCCAGATGGTCGGCCGATTGCCTCAGGGTTTGCGCTCTTGGCTGTTTGTCAAACTTTAACGTCCCAAACCTGCCAATTGTGCTTGTCGCAACGGTCGTATCTATCCAGTCACATAATACTGTTCAGCGCCCAGTTAGAAATTTTCATCGGCGTTCATGATCCGTTTGCGCCGGTGGCTGATTGGTCTCACAATATGTCTATTGGCTTGTTAGAGATGATGAAATGTTTAAAGAAATTCCATGGGACATATTCGGCGAGAACGCGCAGGTGCTTGATGAAGCGGACATTCCGGTTTGTGACGGGTGTGCGTATTATTGTATCTTGCAATATGCAGGTGTCGATCGGTTGATCTCACGGCTGCGCATTTTCGATCTGGATACCGAATACTGCTATTCGCTGTACGGTCATTTTTCGAAAATTAATGCGATCGTCCTTGCTGGTAGCTTGCCGCCGGCGCTCAAAGAATTCGACGGCGTGCGCTGCCAGGTCGGTCAGCTCGAAGTCAGTAGTGGGAGCTTCTACGGAGCTGCCCCCATGACCCCACCGGCAACCAAGTACGCACTAAAAGTGGTAGATCCAGGTAACACGACGCTTGCTCAAAATGAGATGTACACAGTGTGGGGTTTCGGAATTCGTCCTTGTTCCGCGCACGAAGCTGAAATCGCCACCTTTGCCGCAGAGGAGGCGGTGCGTCGGGCGATAGAAATCGCAGCCGAGGGTGAATGTCTGACTGACGATAGACGGCCGTGAAAGAAGATCGGTGGCATTTGACCCGGAGAAGAATGAACGGTCGGGATCGGTTATGAGAAAACTGATATCACGAATTTATCCATGATGAGAATCCAGCAATGATCTTAAGAAACACAAAATCAAACCCGACGGAACCTGGCGATCCCGGGTAGCGCTGACAGACTCTAAGGCCGGTATTGTTGAATTCCAAAAGCTGCGACGGATTTACCCGTGTGCGTTGATGACGGCCAAAAAGGCCGGGCCATAGCGTTCGAGTTTTGCATCGCCGACACCGGGCACGTCGGCCATTTGGGCGCGGGAGGCTGGTCTGGCTGTGGCCAGTTCGATCAGTGTCCGATCGTGAAAAATGACGTAAGGCGGGACATTTTGCGTGCGCGCGATCTCTAGCCGCTTCTCACGTAGCGCCTGAAACAGCGCCTCATCACGCTCCGAAAGGGCGGATGTTACCGATTTTCCACGCGAAACAGTCCCACGTGATGGCTTCGATTTCCGCGGGACACGCAACATGAGCGCCTGCTTTGCGCGCAAAAACTGCCTGCCTGTCTCCGAGATCGACAAACCGCCGTGCCCGGCAAAGTCGACATCAATCAGCCGCTGTGCGACCAACTGCCGTACGATCGCGCGCCAGGTGTGATTGTCATGCTCGCGGCCAATTCCGAAAGTCGAAATCCGGTCGTGGCCAAAGCGGCTGATGCGCTCATCGTCGACGCCAAGAAGGACATCGACAATATAGGATTGCCCGAACCGCTCCCCGGTTCTGTGAATGCAGGACAATATTTTCTGCGCGGCTATTGTCCCATCGAAGAGGGTTGGTGGTTCAGCGCAGGTATCGCAATTGCCGCATGGTTCGCATCGATCACCGAAATAAGAAAGCAGCACCTGTCTGCGACAGTTCGCCGTTTCGGCCAACCCGAGGAGAATGTCGAGTTTCTGCCGCTCCATCCGCTTGCGCTGATCGGGCGCGTCGGATTCCTCGATGAAGCGGCTGCGCAGGACGATATCGTCATAACCGTAGAGCATCATCGCCTCGGCTGGCAGTCCGTCACGTCCCGCACGACCTGTCTCCTGATAATAGGCTTCGATGCTCCCCGGCAGATCGATATGGGCGACGAAGCGAACATCCGGCTTGTCGATGCCCATCCCAAAGGCAATCGTCGCCACCATGATGACCGCCTCGTCGTGCTGGAATCGTGCCTGGTTCGCCTCGCGCGCGGACTTTTCCATACCGCCGTGATAGGAGAGGGCGTCGTAGCCCAGGCTGCGCAGCCATTCGGCCGTTTCTTCTGTCTTCCGTTTCGAAAGACAGTAAACGATGCCGCTTTCGCCTTGGTGATCCTGTAGAAAACGTTTCAACTGCGTGCGGGGATTGTCCTTCTCCATGATCGCATAGCGAATATTGGGACGGTCGAAACCGGCGATGAAGGCATCGCGCTCATCAATCTGCAGATGCGACAGGATTTCGGCACGTGTCGGCTCGTCAGCGGTTGCGGTCAATGCCATGCGTGGCGTGTTGGGAAACTGCGCCATCAACACATCAAGCTGCCGATAAGACGGCCTGAAATCATGCCCCCATTGCGACAGGCAATGTGCTTCGTCAATAGCGATCAGCGAGAGAGGCACATCGCTCAGGCGTTGCAACGTATCCGGCCTGAGCAGTGTTTCAGGCGCGACATAGAGCAGATCAAGCGCCCCGGCATGGATACCTCGCCACAAGGCCAGTCTGTCATCGCCAGCAAGGTCGGAATTAAGCGCTGCAGCTTTCACACCCGCCTGCCGGAGCGCGGAGACCTGATCGGCCATCAGCGCCAGAAGCGGTGAAATCACTAACCCCATGCCCGGCCGCACAAGGGCGGGAATCTGATAGCATAGCGATTTGCCGCCGCCTGTCGGCATCAGGACGAATGCATTATTGCCTGCTATCGCGTGCGATATGATTTCAACTTGCCGCCCGCGGAAGGCATCATATCCATAAATGGTTTTGAGAATGTGGAGCGGGTCGGTCGTCATCAGTCGTCATGTCATCGCTTGTTGTATAGATTCGACAGCCACATTCATAGCAGACCTCAGCGGAAAACCAGTCTTTATCCGAGGCATGAGCAGACAAAGGGACAATCTACCGATCATAAATGCAGTTTTTAGTGATCTGCCCCTTCAGCGGCAGATTCTCTTTGAACGAACAACAGCACCGCTCAGTCGCGTAGCCAGTTTTCGACCCTCAGAGCACGGATACGTGAGAATTCTCCGGTATTGGCCGTGACTAACGCCATCCCGAGCGCATAAGCATGGGCAGCGATGAGGAGGTCATTCGGACCGATGGGCTTGCCAACGGCTTCTAATTCGGCTCGGATTCGCCCGTATTCGGCGTCGGCAGGCGTATCAAGTGCGAGCACTTGTATACTTCCAAGAATGGCCTCGATGTGCGCCAGCAGCTTCGGCGATCCTTTCTTGGCGCATCCAAAGCGTAACTCCGCTGCCGTGATGATACTGACGCAAACTGCTTCTGGTCCAACCTCGGCGATGCGTCTGGCGACAGCGCCCTTGGGGTTTCGTGCAAGCTCGGACACGACATTGGTGTCAAGCATGTACAGCGCGCTCACAGGTCGATTTCTTTCAACGGTAGCAGGGTATCGTCAATATCAGGGAACTGATCTTCCGGCCCAAGCGGTTCCAGCCCGGCAAGCACTTCCAACAGGTTCTGGCGACGCACCGGCTCTATGATAAGTCGATCTCCATCGCGATGGATCATCACCCGGTCGCCGGGAAGTTCGAAGTCAGCTGGAATGCGTACCGCCTGACTCTTATTGTTACGGAAGAGTTTTGCTTCGCGGGCTGGTGTAGATTCGGAGTGTCGGAGCTGTGGCATATCGGTCTCCTTTGTATATACAAGAGTATATACATCGTAGCAGGATAAATTTCAAGCGGAGCGGGGTCGCTAGCGCGCAATTGTACGTCGTTCAGCGATGTTGTAGCGGTTCATAGTGGGCACCAAACCAAGATGTGGGATGGCATCGTCGGCGGTGGGAGTGCACAGTGGAGACGCCATTCTTCGCAATTATAAATGCAAAACAATAAGGGAGTTATCCGTGATGGGAAATCCCGGGCGCATGAATGGCAACGAAGGCAGAGGCTATATAACAAAAAAATAAGAAAATCAATATCTTAGCAAAAATCGCGTAATATTAATTATGGAACGTACTTGTCACGCTCATGAGTTATGCCATCGTTGGATTTCTAAAAACTAACCTTTACATGTTTACGTAAACAGGTCCCTCGCCGCCTTGTGGCGGCACCCAGTTGATGTTCTGGTTCGGGTCCTTGATATCGCAAGTCTTGCAGTGCACGCAGTTCTGCGCATTGATGACAAACCGCACGTCCTTTGCCTGCGGATCGGCGGCAGAGTTGCCGTCGGCATCCACCCATTCATAAACACCCGCAGGGCAGTAACGCGTCGACGGACCGGCAAAGATGTCGTGTTCAGACGTCTGCTGCAATTTCATGTCACGGACCTGAAGATGCACAGGCTCATTCTCGTCATGGTTCGTGTTCGACAGGAACACTGACGACAGACGGTCGAACGTCAGAACGCCATCCGGCTTCGGATAGTCGATCTTTGCGTGTTTCGCAGCTGGCTCAAGTGACTGCGCATCAGTCTTGCCGTGCTTCAGCGTTCCGAAGATGGAGAAGCCGAAAAGCTGGTTGGTCCACATGTCGAGACCGCCGAGCGCCACGCCAGCAATCGTGCCGAACTTCGACCACAGCGGCTTGACGTTACGCACGCGCTTGAGATCCTTGCCAATCAGGCTCGAACGCCAATTGTTCTCGATCTCGACCGGCTCGTCATTGGAGCGGCCTGCGGCAATTGCCTCGGCGATCTTGTCGGCAGCGAGAATGCCGGAAAGAACCGCATTGTGGCTGCCCTTGATGCGCGGCACGTTGACCAGGCCAGCCGAGCAACCGATGAGTGCTCCGCCCGGAAACGAAAGCTTCGGCACCGACTGGAAACCGCCTTCGGTAATCGCACGTGCGCCATAGGAAAGACGCTTGCCACCCTCGAAGACATCCTTGATGGCCGGATGCGTCTTGAAACGCTGGAATTCTTCAAACGGCGACAGATACGGGTTCTTGTAGTTGAGGTGCAACACAAAGCCGACCGCAACCATATTGTCCTCGAGATGATAGAGGAACGACCCGCCGCCGGTCTTCATGTCGAGCGGCCAGCCGAAGGAGTGCTGAACCAGACCCGGCTTGTGCCTGGAAGGATCGACCTGCCACAATTCCTTGAGCCCGATACCGTATTTCGCCGGTTCGCGGCCCTCGTCGAGCTTGAATTTCGAGATCAGCTGCTTGGCAAGCGAACCGCGCGCGCCTTCGCCGACCAGCGTATACTTGCCGAGCAGCGCCATGCCACGTGTATAGTTCGGACCATGTGTTCCGTCACGCTCGACACCCATATCGCCAGTGGCGACGCCGATGACTGCGCCCTCGTCGTTGTAGAGCACTTCGGTTGCTGCAAAGCCCGGATAGATTTCCACGCCAAGTTCTTCGGCCTTGGTGCCGAGCCAACGGCAGACATTGCCCAGAGACACAATGTAATTGCCATGATTGCTCATCAGAGGCGGCATGGCGAAATTCGGCAGGCGCACGGAACCTGCGGGCCCCAGCACGAGGAAATGATCGGCTGTCACGGGCGTCTTGAAGGGGTGCCCCTCCTCCTCGCGCCAGCCCGGCAGAAGCTGGTCGATACCCACCGGATCGACGACAGCGCCGGAAAGAATATGCGCGCCGACTTCCCCGCCCTTTTCGAGGACGACGACGGAAAGTTCGGGATTCGCCTGTTTCAAGCGGATTGCCGCAGCAAGGCCAGCAGGACCCGCGCCCACGATCACAACGTCGAATTCCATGCTCTCGCGTTCGGGAAGCCCATTAGCCATCATCTCCATGTTCATCAAAGCGCTTTTTGCAGTTCGGGCAGAACTGTAAAGAGATCGCCGACGAGGCCGTAATCGGCGACCTGGAAGATCGGCGCTTCCTCGTCCTTGTTGATCGCCACGATCACGCGGCTATCCTTCATGCCCGCCAGATGCTGGATTGCGCCGGAGATACCGACCGCAATGTAGAGATCCGGTGCGACCACCTTACCCGTCTGGCCAACCTGCCAGTCATTCGGCGCATAGCCCGCATCGACAGCCGCACGGCTAGCGCCAACCGCCGCACCGAGCTTGTCGGCAACCGGCAGGATCACTTCCTGGAACTTTTCGGCAGAGCCGAGTGCACGACCACCCGAGATGATGATCTTGGCCGAGGTCAGTTCCGGACGATCCGAATCCGACAGTGCATTGCCAACGAAGCTCGACAGCGCCGGATCGGCAGCCGCATTGACGCTTTCAACGGCAGCCGAACCGCCGTCGCCGGTGGCCTGGAACGAAGCCGTGCGCACCGTGATCACCTTCTTGGCGTCGGTGGACTGCACGGTCTGGATTGCATTGCCTGCATAGATCGGGCGCTTAAACGTATCAGCCGATACGACTTCCATGATTTCCGAAAGCTGCATCACATCGAGAAGCGCTGCCACGCGCGGCAGGATGTTCTTGGCCGAGGTCGTCGCCGGAGCAATGATCGTATCGTAATTGCCTGCTTGTTCCACGATGAGAGCTGCCGTTGGCTCGGCCAGACGGTTTTCCAGTGCATCACTTTCAGCAAGCAGAACTTTACGTACGCCTTTCAGCTTGGCGGCTGCATCGGCCGCAGCCTTTGCGCCCTTGCCTGCAACCAGAACATCCACGTCGCCGCCAATCTGGGCAGCCGCCGTCAGCGCCTTCGCCGTCTGGTCGGAAAGGGTTGCATTATCGTGTTCGGCAATAAGAAGAATAGCCATATGTCTTGTCCCTTCCGATTTCTTTACAGTACGCCGTCGGCCTTGAGCTTTTCGACCAGTTCGGAAACGGAGCCGACCTTCACACCAGCCTTGCGGCCGCCTGGCTCTTCCGTCTTCAGGACCTTGAGACGCGGCGCAATGTCGGCACCGAAATCAGCAGGCGACTTTTCGTCGAGCGGCTTCTTCTTGGCCTTCATGATGTTCGGCAGCGATGCATAGCGCGGCTGGTTCAAACGAAGATCAACCGTGACAATCGCCGGAAGCTTCACATCGATGGTCTGCAGACCGCCATCAACTTCACGCGTTACCTTGGCCGAACCGTCACCCAACTCCACCTTCGAGGCAAAGGTTGCCTGGCTCCAGTTGAGGAGCGCCGACAGCATCTGGCCGGTCTGGTTGGCATCGTCGTCAATGGCCTGCTTGCCGAGGAAGACGAGATCCGGCTTTTCCGCATCGACCACGCCCTTCAGAACCTTGGCAACGCCAAGCGGCTCAACCGTTTCGTCCGACTTTACCAGGATCGCGCGATCCGCACCCATGGCAAGTGCAGTACGCAACGTTTCCTGTGCCTGTGCCGGGCCGACCGATACAGCCACAATCTCCGTCACCTTGCCAGCTTCCTTCAGACGGATCGCTTCTTCAACCGCGATCTCGTCAAAAGGGTTCATCGACATCTTGACGTTTGCAAGCTCAACGCCCGAACCGTCTCCCTTTACACGGATCTTCACGTTGTAATCGACAACCCGTTTTACTGCGACAACTGCCTTCACGAGAGTACTTCCTTTCGATTAAAGAGAGCTTCCAACGCCAGTCTAAAGAGCACTACAAAGACGAAGAGCGTCTAGAATGGCAGCATGGACATTGCGGCTGGATACAGCATCACCTATCCGATGCAGTTCGAATCTATCTTTCGCACGGGGTTGCGGACGCACTTCAACAAAGGCATTGATATCTGTAACGCCATCATTGCCTGAGAGCTGACGCAAGGCGCCATAGACTTCATCCATGGGGATGCTCCCCTGCTCAATAATGACCTGATCAACGATAATTGTTGTCAGCTCACGACTAATCTCGTTTAAAATCGTGACTTCAAGCTGATTATTCTTGCGTGATACACAAACGAGGCGGCTTTCAGTAATTGGTGACAATTCCATCTGAAGGAAGCGTTTTTTCCAGCGTAGCCTCTCAGCATAGGTCAATTCCTCCGCCAGTGTTGCATCAATAGAAACGTAGGTTACCTTGGCCCCGGTTTCCTTGGCACGTTCTGCCGCCAGTGGCGCTGGATGTCGTCCAGTTCCATCGAACACCAGTACATGGGCACCTATAGGAGACTGACCGGTCAAAATATCCCATGTACTGACACAAAGATCACCACCAGCAGAAATACTCATCTGCGGTAGCCCACCAGTCGCAAGAATGACCACATCAGGGTTGAGGCCAATTATGTCATCACTGTCCATGTAGCTGTTGGTTTGGATGGTGACGCCTAACCGCTCCAATTCGGCCACACGCCAGTCGACGATCCCGATTAGATCGCGTCGCCAACTACCCGCTGCGCCTATTCGGATCTGGCCGCCCAGTTCGGCCGCCGCTTCATAGAGTTCAACTTGATGCCCACGTTCAGCACTGACCCGAGCCGCTTCAAGTCCAGCAGGACCACCCCCAATCACGACCACTTTTCGCGAGGGCCCCGAAGTGCGCTCAATAACGTGTTTTAGTGTAAGTTCACGGCCAGTCGCGGGATTATGAAGGCAAGTTGGCCGGTATGGAGACTGGCAATGCGTTGCTCCAACACAGGGGCGGATTTCCGCTTCCCGCCCGCTTGCTAGTTTCTCAACAAAATGGGGATCGGCAATTTGTGCGCGTGTCATGCCAACCATGTCAAGCATGTTTTCCGCGATCGCAAAGCGCGCCGAAGACACGTCAGCAATCCTACAGGCATGAAAGACTGGAAGTCCGACTTCAGACCGGAATGCCCCGACCGCCTTCACCCAGGGTGCAATCGGAGAGCCCATGCCCGGCATGTTTTCCTCAGCAAGAGCGCGAACAGTATCCATAGTTCCATATATGGCATTGAACACATCAACTGCTCCGGCATCTTTAAGGATTAGGGCAGCTTTTACGCATTCTTCGAAGTTTAATCCGCCATCAGGACCTTCATCGACTACGAAACGCATCCCGACGACAAAATCATCTCCGACCGCTTTCCTAATGGCTTCATGAACCATCAAGCCAAACCGACAACGATTTTCTAGAGAGCCGCCGAAGCGGTCGGTCCTCTGATTGGTGTTTGGTGACAGAAATTGGCCAATCATGTGGCCAGAAGCAAGCGTCTCGATGCCGTCCAAACCTCCTTCCTTGCAGCGTAGTGCCGCTTCCGCATAGGCTGCCACAACGCGCGAGATGTCATACTCGTCCATTTCCTTCGGAATACTGCGATGGAGGGTCTCCCTTACCGGAGACGGTGCGATCGTCGAGAGCCAATCACCTGCATAAGGATCGCCGCGGCGCCCGAGATGGGTGATCTGGCACATTAATGCAGCTCCTTGGGCATGCATTCGTTCGCTGAAATGCTGCAGATGTGGAATGATAGCATCCGTGCCTACATTGAGCTGCCGGAATATACTTGGCGAGTCGCGGTCGACATTGGAAGATCCCCCGAACATGGAAAGCGCCAAGCCTCCCCTGGCCTTTTCCTCGTGATACCGCTGATAAGCTTCGGTCGGCATGCCACCAACTTCAAGTCCGCACGCATGACTCGTGCTCATGATGCGATTGCGCAGAAGAAGGTTTTTGATCTTGAGCGGCCTGAGCAATGGATCCTTAACTAAGGTTTGCTGCTCTAGATTCTTCGTATCCATCAAAATTCTCCTATCGACGGCCGACATGCAACACCGTACGCGCAGACGTAAAAGCCCGCTCGTTAGCATGACGAACCTGTATAGTTTTGCGTTACCGACTGCGAAACCAAGCGGTTGCGCAATCCACGTTGTTAATCCCTAAAGCACTTGGCTCAGAAATTGTCTTGTTCTAGGATCTGTCGCTTGTGTAAAAAACTGTACCGGCGGACTGTGTTCGACTATCACACCTCGATCAGTGAAATAGATATGGTCCGCAACTTCTCGGGCGAACCCCATCTCATGGGTGACAAGAATGCACGTCATTCCCTCCGCAGCTAGATCCTTGATGGTCACAAGAACCTCCTTGACCGTTTCGGGATCCAGTGCTGCCGTCACTTCGTCAAACAACATTATATCCGGTCGCATCGCCAGACTTCGAGCAATCGCAACGCGCTGTTGCTGTCCGCCTGAAAGTTCACCGGGATAGGCATCTTCTTTGCCACTCAATTTCACTTTGGCTATAAGTTCCCTAGCACGAGCATCCACTTGCGCCTTGGGCTCCTTCAGAACCTTGACCGGCGCCATCATAATGTTCTGCAATACAGTTTTGTGTGGGAAGAGATTGTATTGCTGGAAGATCATCCCAACTTTTCGACGCAACGCCAATTTGTCGAGATTAGGATCATTGATCTCCTGACCTTCTATCTTGATGGAGCCAGCTTGGATGGGGTTGAGACCATTGATACAGCGTATGAGAGTCGACTTTCCCGAGCCGGACGGGCCAATAATACAAACAACCTCTCCTTGGCGAACGTCCATGCTGATCCCCTTCAGCACTTCAACATCGCCGAAGGATTTATGAACATCTCTCAAAGAGATGATCGGCTTGTCCGGGGTCCATCCCCACTGGTTGGCTCCGGCTACTGTGATGTTTTCAGAGATTGATAGCATACTTACGCTCCAGTCTGCGCGTCCAAATGGCGATCGGATAAATGTAGATGAAGAACAAAAGCATGAGAAAAAGATAGAATGGGATTAGAAATTCCGGTCTCGACCCAGCTGCTGTCATGGCGGCCTGCGCATTGCCGACTGCTTCACTCACCCCCAAAAGGGAAGCCATTGGGGTGGCAAGCGCCAAAAGCGCATACCAGTTCATCCATGCTGGAATCATACGTTTGACACATTGAGGCAAAATGATCATCCAAAGTGTCTGACGATAGGTGAAGGCAAGGCTTTCTGCAGATTCCCATTGTCCTCTAGGTATGGAGGCGACTGCCCCGCGCAGAATTTCTGCAATATTCGCCATGACAGGAAGCGAAAAGGCGACGGTTGCCTTCAGCCAGTCTGGCAACACGAGTACCCCACCCCAAGGCAGCCGCATCTCGAACGGCAACAAATACATGATCATGAAAAGGATCACGAGCCAAGGAGAATTGCGGAATACATGAGTAAAGAGATGTGCCGGCCATCTCAGAATACCTGACTTCGAGATCCGTAACAGACCAAGCAGTATCCCAAGGATGGTAGCTATGCCTATGGCCAGAAAACTCATCAGCAAATTGAGCAGGAAGCCCTTCATAATGAACGGCATCCAGATCAACAATGTCTGAAAGGCTGAACTATTGTCGGATGTACCAGCGTTCTGGCTTTGGGCCCCACTCAACGAAAGACAGAGGAAAAAAACGATAAATGCGCCATGTTTCCAATTAAGATGCTGAAGGCTCAGTGCAGGCCGAAAACGCGTAGGGTTAATGGAAAACGGATGCCCAATCATTGTCCGTACCCCGGCAGCGCAAGTCGATGTTCGAGCCAGTGAAGGGCTCCGGCAAACAACGTTATGACGATAATGTAGAAGAGGAAAAGTAATAGCATCATTTCTGGTACATTCACATTGTCGGACCAAATCTGATTAAGCGTATATGTCAGCTCAGGCACCGAAATCACGTAAGCAAAGGACGTTGTTTTAGCAAGACTAACTAAGTTATTTGTTAAGGCTGGTAGGCTTATTCGGAAAGCGAGAGGGAGCGTTATCTGGAGATAGGTCTGCCAAGCTGTAAAGCCGAGGCTTTCGGCAGCCTCCTTCGTGGAGGAAGGCACAGCTTCCAAGCCCGCCCTAAAAATCTCCACATTGAAGGCTCCACCGAACATGCCTATCGAGATGATTGCCCAGCCGAACGACGAGATAAGCGGTTGATAATACCCACCCGCATCTACCTCGGGCATTATATTCCCCAAGCCGAAATAGAAGAACAAAAGCTGCACCATGACAGGCGTATTGCGGAAGAATTGAATATAGGCCTCTAACAACCAGCGTAGGGGTCTATAATGCGATCGTTGCGCCCATGCACCGACAACCCCAACACCAATCGACACAATCAAGCACCAAAATATAAGCTGCAATGACGTAGAAATGCCGGAGATTAGCCGACTATACTCATAATCGTCGTAGAAGACGATGAAGTTCAAGCCTGTTCGATCATAAAGATCGCGAAAGTATGGAGCGATAATCTCGATCATAGCCTGTCCCCCTCACTTGACAAATACGGCATGGGCGCACGACGAACTAATTGTTGGCAGTCAGATAACCACGGTCCCAATTCAGCTTCTCGTGCTGACTGGCAAGCCACTCGGAGGGCCGTAGGTTCCATTTCTTTTCGAGTTCCAAGAGGTAACCCGAGGAATGCCACTTATAGGTCATCCCGGAGATGAAGGTTCCCCAAACTCCATCCCGCTCCTCGAGTGGAACAGCCATGCCCCAAGGATTGGGATAAATCGTCGATACAGGCATTTCGTAGTCGTTCCACGCACCACCCGCGACTTCAGCCATGATCGGTGCGTCGTCATAAATTAGCGCGAAACATTTACCAGACCGCAATGCCTCTTTGGCTTCGGTCAGGCCAGTAAATGCAATAATCTTGGCCTTATACTTCGTTTCGACAATCTTGTTGTAAAAAACTCCCTGGGTACCGCAGACTGGCTTTCCGGCAATATCCTCCCAAGACTTTATCGCATTTTTTTTTGCGAGTAGCGTGGGGCCTGACGTCCAATAAGCAGGTTCAACGACTCCAACCACCTTTCGACGATCGAGACGATCGGACATGCCGCCGATAATCAGGTCAATCTTACCCTGCTTGAGAAATTCCATTCTATTTGCAGAACTGATTACGACCGGCTCAAGTTTAACTCCGATAGTATCAGCGATGTTTTGCGCTAGATCAATTTCGATTCCCTGCATCGAACCGTCCGGAGCACGGAATGACCACGGCTTGAATGCACCGAGAACTCCGACTCTAAGCACACCCCGAGCGACTATATCTTGGAAATGTGTTTCATTCGCCGCAGCCTGCCCCGAAATGAAAACTGTCGCCGCCGCCAGACCGGCTGCAATGGTTGAACAAGCTCGCTTGAGCCATGATTTATGTGTCACAGTTAAGTTTCCTCTCATTTTTCGGAGTGCCGCCCCGAGCGTTCCTTCTTATAAACTCAGCTACCGCTGCGAGTAGTTATAGCTCTTTTCGCGGACAGCTTGGCACTTGCAAATAAGCAGAAATCTCGCAATGTCCAAAATAGAATCTTTGGCGTTCGTTATGCAATTTTGTTATATTCAAAACCCTATAGAAGCACTATAGCCAAATCACTGCCCACATTGACGAAGACAGATTACTTTTCAAGAAAGATGAAACCGATGAATCTTATCCATTTTGCTGCTTTCCGCGCGGTCATGTTGACCGGTACGGTAAGTGGTGCAGCAGAAGTTCTCGGACGGAGCCAGCCTGCCATTAGTCGGCTCCTAACCCGATTGGAATGTGATCTTGACGTGCCGCTTTTTGAGCGACGCAAAGGTTTAATAACGCCGACAAATGAGGCTCGACAATTACTTGATGAAATAGAACGCGCATATGTGTCTCTTGAATCCCTACAATCATTTGCTGCGAGATTGGCAAAGGGGCAGAGCACCCATCTGACAATGGCCGTGATGCCAGCATTAGGAACGCATCTCATGCCGCGTGTTTTTGAGCGGTTCCGCCATCAAACACCCTTCGTGAAATTGACATTGAATGTGTTGATGTCTTCGAAAATCGAAGAATGGGCGGCTGCACAGCAAATCGACTTCGGATTAGCTGAAATGCCGTTCACGCGATCGGGGTTTTCTGTCGAATTGTTTTCCCAAGCACCCTATATTGCTGCAGTTCCCGCTAATCATCCTCTTGCCGATCGTAGCAGCATTGGTCCTAAGGACTTCGCACAAGGCCCGGTGATATCTTGGACATCATTTCTCACGGGAAGGCATCTTCTTGACCAAGCCCTGCATCTCGCCGGCGCAGTTTTTGAAGTGGAATATGAGACCACCTTTTCCGCGTCAGCCTATGAGATGGTTAAACATGGACTTGGTATTGCTCTAATTGATCCGTTTACAGCCGCTCGTCATGTTCATGAACCGAGCGTGCGCCTTATACCATTTATCCCAGCGATACCGTTTAATGTTGCCCTACTTCGACCAGACACACGGTCACGCTCTCCAACTGTAGAGGCTATGCTGCAGTTTTTGATGGAGGAGAGAGATCAACTTTATCGATCCGGGCTTTTTTCATAAGGTATGTCATAATACAGAGTTTTTAGCGTGGCATCGCGTTCTCAACTTTGGAAGACATATTGATGATCTTGACTCGCCCAATGGTACTGGCAAGACACACGTGGCCCTTGGCCTCGGTCTGGCCGCCTGCTAGAAGGGACTGTCCGTCGGCTTCACGACGGCCGCCGCCCTGGTCAGCGAGATGATGGAGGCACGTGACGAGCGGCGTCTGCTGCGATTCCAGAAGCAGACGACAGCCTACAGGTTGCTGATCATTGACGAACTGGGCGTCGTGCCGTTGGCCAAGACCGGCGCAGAATTGCTGTTCGAGCTGATCTCCCAACGCTACGAGCGCGGCGCGACCCTGATTACCAGCAATCTTCCATTTGTCTCAACTGGCGGTCTGAAACAGTGATTTTTATCGATTTTGCTGGGAAAATTGCAATATAATCAATGTCGATCACCTCAGAAATGCCTGTAGTGTAGACCAAGTGGCTTTTTGCGGGGCGGCGAAGCAGGTAGATTCCAGCGCATTATGTTTTTGCGCGCGAACCGCCGTTTCAAGGATGGTAAGGAGCATCGCTACTGGAACATCGTTGAGAACCGGCGATGTTCAGGGGGCAAGGTCGTACAGCGGCAGATCCTTTATCTCGGCGAGATCAGCGATGGCCAGTATGACGACTGGAGCCGCGCAATCGAAGCCTTCGATGAGGATACACAACGCCATACACAGCTGTCATTATTCCCTTCCGACCGCGCTGTGCATGAAAGCCCCGATGTTTCAACTATTGGGGTACAGCTCAACAAAATGGAACTGCATAGGCCTCGCCAATGGGGTGCCTGCTGGTTGGCCTGTGAGCTTTATGAACAGTTGGGCCTCGATACGTACTGGCAGCAACGGCTGACACCGTCACGCGAAGGCACGGATTGGAGTGTAATCCTGCAAATTCTCGTGTGCTATCGGCTGATTGATCCCGGCAGCGAATGGTGCCTGCACCGGCAATGGTTCGGCGAAAGCGCGATGGCGGACTTGTTTGGTGCTCGTTTTGAGGTGCTGCTGTTTGACTTGATCAGCACCTATTTTGAATCCCCGCCACCTGTGAATGAGGAAGACAAACGCCGCTTCGGTTATGGTGTCAATACCGGATTTGGCTTTGCGCATACTATCTCCTTCCAAATTGATGCGATGAGTATTGTGCACGACGTGGTCCAATATTGCGTCGGCGACCGTGGCATATGCTTTGAATGGAAAGCTTGACAAGCGATTTGGATTTAAGGAATGTATCCAATTATAGTATCCAAGGATGGAATGTCAGCATTGGGGAAGTTTTCTGCAAGCCAGCGCGTCGCGGACTATATGCGCAAGACGATCCTGTCGGGTGAGGTTCTTCCTGGAGGTCGCCTGATACAGGAGCAGATCGCTGAAGCCTTAGGGCTATCCCGTATTCCTGTCCGGGAAGGACTGAGGCTTCTCGAAGCAGAAGGATTGGTGGTTTACGAAAAGAACAGCGGCTATTCAGTGGCGCGTATCGATGCCGCCCAACTGCATAGTACCCAGCGCATCCGGCAGTTGCTGGAGGCTGAAGCGGTGCAGCAGGCCGCCACGGCAGGCCACCTTGGTCCAACTCTTGCGGGAGCCATGAGGCAACAGCACCTTAATCTTCAACAATTGCCTGCCGATGATGCGGCAGCCGTCGCGATAAAAACGCGGGCTTTTCATTTCATGCTTTTTGAAGCCTGCCATGAACCCGTGCTGCTGCGCATCCTGCGCAATCTTTGGGATAATACTGATAGCTGGCGCACCATTTATTATCGGCTGATATTCGCCTCTGATGCAGATCATAGGGCTGCTGTCTTCGCCGATCACTGTCGCCTTATACAACTTATCGAGCGCGGGCAGCCCGATGCGGTAATCGAGCTTCTCGACTGTTTACGCTCTAATGGTATTGCAGCAGTTGAATCCGCTGTTGCCCGAAGTCATGGACAGGATAACCGGGTTCAAGCGCATCTAATGATGCGCGCACTCCAAATGTAAAGACCAAAAAACCAAAGGGGAAAATAACATAATGTATACTTCATCTTTCACGCGCCGTTCGGTGTCTGCCTTGTTGGCAGGTTGTTTTCTATCGGCAATGCTGGTCGGAACAAGCACTGCGCAAGAAAAAGTAAAGCTGAGGCTTGCGCACGGCTATACGCCAACCTCTGTTGAGCAGGAAGGCTGACCGCCACCACCGATAAAATTCGCGAGCGAACCAATGGTGGACTGGATATTTCGATATTTCCCAGCAATGAACTGGGTACTAACTCCGATGTCGTAGAACAAGCCGTATCCGGCGGCGATATAATCGTCTTCGTTGATGCCTCGGGAGCTGCGGAAAAGGGTTTCCCTGTTCTTTCGATCCTTTCTGGCCCTTTTCTCTTTGATAATGGGGAACAGGCGCAGAAGTTTGCTGACTCTCAAATGTTTAGGGAATGGACCGAGGAGCTTGCAAAGAAAGGAAATCTGCGCATTTTGGCATTGAACTGGTTCGATGAGCCCCGTGATATTATCGGAGATCGATCCTTTGGCGATCCTGCTGCGTTAAAGGGTATGAAAATCCGCCTTCCGCCTCTGGATGCATGGCTTCATACTTTCAAGCCTCTTGGAGCGATCCCGACCAATCTGACTTATGGTGAAACTTATGGAGCGCTCGAACAAGGGGTGGTGAACGCCTCCGAATCCTCTCCAAATGCCATTTATGCTGCCAAATGGGGAGAGGTTTCCAAGCATCTTACCCGAACGGGGCATATCCGCCCATGGTTGGGTTACGCCATGGGTGAGGATGCTTTCCAACGCTTACCAGAAGAATACCGCGTCATTCTTCTGGAAGAGTTCAATGAGGCAGGAAAACTGGCTGCAAAAACCCATACAGAACGCACCAACGCCAATATCGACACCATGAAGGAAATGGGAGTAGAAGTGCATCAGGCCAATATCGAGGCCTATCGTGCTGCTTCTGCCGGTTTCTATACCAGCGCCAAGGATTGGCCGGCCGATCTCGTTGATCAGGTTCGCGCCGCCTCAAAATAAGGCAAAACCGACCCCTCTCGGAGGGCCTGTTTCAACCTAGGCGGAAAAACACATGAAACGCATTATGCTCTTTGTGGAGGATAGTCTGCCAGCTATTCTTCTGGCGATAATGGTCGCTGCTCTGAGCGCAGAGGTATTTGCCCGATACGCTCTCAAACACTCGATACTCGGAGTGACCGAGATAGCCGAAATCTGCTTTGTCTGGCAGGTCTATCTTGCCAGCATTGCAATCATGCGCAAAAGACGGCACATCGCCGTGCATGTTTTGCGCGACAGGTTGGCTGCGCGTGGGCGCGCGCTCCTCGACACCCTGAATAATCTCATCATAGTGGGAACGCTGATATTGGTGGGATGGCAGGCATTAAAATTCGTCACCCGGACAAATTTCTCACTGCTGCCGGCCACTGGTCTGTCGCGTCGCGTGCTGGCGATAGCGGTATTGGTCGGCATGCTTGGCATGCTGTTTCATGTGATCGGCCACCTATACGTATCGCTGCGCGGCGTTTGTGATGGCGACTATACCGCCGAGCCGGAAAGTCTCGGAGAGCTCGACGGTGAGCGCAACGAATAGCCCACGTCTTTCGTGATTGACGGAATGGGTTTCCGGCTGGCAGTCAAAACTTTTGCTTTGCCCGCTTCGGCATAAAATAGGTTCGGACATTGACGAGTGCTTCAGCGACGTCGGCGGCATCCTGGCGGGTGGCTTTGCGTTTTGTCTCGCCGAGCTTGCGAATTGGCGCAATGATATCGCCAGTGACGGCATGACCGCGAAGCACCGGCTGCCAAAGTCTCGGCGCGTATCCTGTTGCCAGCAAAAAGCAGAGGTCCCAATCGAACGGATCAAAGGTTTGGTCATCGATCCTGGTGAACCTGGGCCGGTGGTCTTTCGGGGTTTCGGAAAGGTTCGCGGAGATACGGTTATATTCCGCAACGATCGTCTGCACGGCCCGATGTTCGGTTGTTTCCATCGGCAAGTTCAGGGCGCCCTGGCCGGTCAGTTCCGGGATCCATTTGCGTGGGTCGATGAACTTCGGGCCGATGATGAGAGCCGTAAGATAACCATCGAGACCGCTCATTGACCAGATTGGCGATGCCGGACGACGTGCCCTGATAAAGGCTTCGAACGCCTCGTCATCGA
>Ga0180222_1000341_pt1 | contig 71777 bp, 59 predicted proteins | sample eDN5th37CKraftOP_FD_151336 | JGI IMG/M metagenome (GOLD analysis project Ga0180222, IMG submission 151336) | Enriched Organic Plus compost microbial communities from Emeryville, California, USA - eDNA 5th pass 37_C Kraft OP (version 2) (version 2) ... | reverse complement strand
CGGCAAGTACTCGGTCGACGAGTACTACGTCGAGGTCGACGTGCCGGTGCTGAAGGATCTGCCGTTCGCGCGCCAGCTGTCGTTCAACGTCGCCGGCCGCTACTCGGACTACTCCTCGTTCGGTGAGACGACCAACGGCAAGTTCAGCATCACCTGGAAGCCGATCGACGACCTGATGGTCCGCGGCAACTACGCGCAGGGCTTCCGCGCGCCGACGATCTCCGACCTGTACGGCGGCCTCAGTGGCTCGTTCGAGTACTACACCGACCCCTGCAGCACGCAGTTCGGTGCGGCGGCGAACGATCCGGCCGTGCTCGCTCGTTGTACCGGTGGTTTCGGCGGTCAGCGCCCGACGCCCCCGAACTTCGTCCAGCCGGGCCAGGGCGGCGCGCCGTGCTCCAGCGCGGTCTGCCAGAGCGGCGTGAACTTCTACAACGGTTCGAACCCGAACCTGCAGCCTGAGACGGCGACCAGCAAGACGCTGGGCCTGGTGTACAGCCCGAGCTGGATCCAGGGCCTCGACCTCAGCCTCGACTGGTACCGCATCCACATCAAGAATGCGATCCAGGGCGACTCGGTCGACGACATCCTCGAGGACTGCTACCTGCGTGGCATCGCGGCCCGCTGCTCGTCGGCGCTGTTCACGCGTGACGCCAACGGCGGCGTGAACTACGTGCTGTACGGCCTGACGAACAAGGGCTGGGTCGACACCGAAGGCTACGACCTCGGCGTCAACTACCGCCTGCCGGAGTTCTCGTTCGGCCGCTTCGCGATCCACTGGGATACGACCTACGTCGCCCATCTGGAGCAGAAGCCGACCGACACGTCGACGATCGTCCAGGAGTTCACCGGCAAGGGCTCGAACTTCCGCATCCGTTCGAACCTGACCCTCGACTGGACGCTCGGCGACTTCGGTGCGACGTGGACGACGCGCTACTACTCCAGCATGAAGGAGAAGTGCTCGTACGACACGGCGGGCGGTCCGGAGTGCAACATCCCGGACTTCTACGCGCCGGAATACGGCACCGGTCGTTATCCGCTGAACCGCGTCGGCGCGAACACGTTCCACGACCTGCAGGTCCGCTGGAACGCGCCGTGGAACGGCACGATCGCGCTGGGTGCGAACAACCTGTTCGACCACCAGCCGCCGGTCATGTACTCCGCGCCGAATTCGCAGTTCTTCACCTACGGCGGATTCGACATCGGACGCTTCTACTACCTGCGCTACACGCAGAAGTTCTAAGCGACGATTCGGTTGCACTTTTCGAACGGCCCCGGAAACGGGGCCGTTTTTTTTGCACGAGGAAAAAGGCGATAGGGCGAATCGTTCGCCGTGCCGTCGGCGCAAGGGGTTGAAGACGGGCGCGACCTCGGTGGCTCGATTCGGCAAAAACTGAATACCGAAACGTGATTGGTGCCCATCGACAATGCGAATGGGGTATTGTAATAATGTTGTTAAGAATCCTCAGGAAGGGGTTTATCTCCGGGATTCGAATTAGCGATTCATAAAAGCAGAACACGACCCCTGGCCGTTGCGTATCCGCGACGGCCGTTTCCCAGTCCGCCGCACGGAGAGTTCGCATGGCCATGCACCGCAGATCGTTTGCTCGTCCGGCACGCAATGCGTTGTTCCTGGGTATTTCCGCCGCAGTCGCGGCGCAGGCGCTTCCGGCCTCGGCCCAGGACGCTCCGGCGCCGGACCAGTCCTCGCAGCGGCTGGGCACGGTCGTGGTCACCGGTTCGCGCATCCGCCGCGTCGACCTGGAAACGTCCAATCCGGTCGTGACGATCGGTCGCGAGGCGATCCAGCGCAGCGGCAAGCTGACGGTCGGCGATCTGGTGCAGGAGCTCCCGGCGGTCGCCGGCAACGCGAGCAATCCCCAGGTCAACAACGAAGGCGGCGACGGCGGCTCGTACGTGTCGCTGCGCGGCCTCGGCGACAAGCGCACGCTGGTCCTGATCAACGGCCGGCGCCTGATCACCGGCGACGTCAACTCGATTCCGTCGAACATCATCGAGCGCATCGAGGTGCTCAAGGACGGCGCTTCGTCCGTCTACGGTTCGGACGCGATCGGCGGCGTCGTCAACTTCATCCTGCGCAAGGACTACAACGGCGGCGAGTTCACCGCCGACTACGGCCAGACCGACCACGACGACGGCGAGCGCCAGGGCGGCAGCCTCACGTTCGGCCATACGACCGACAAGGGCAGCATCATGGCCGGCATCAACTACAACAAGTACGATGCCGTCTCGTCGGGCAACCGCGACTTCTCCCGCATCGCGCAGTACTTCAGCAGCGGCGCGGTTTCGGCGGTGCCCGGCTCGTCGCGCACGCCGACCGGCCGCATCTACGTGCCGGCGGAGCTGTTCCCGGGCCTCGGCTGCGATCCGGATTCGAACGGCAACATCAGTCTGACCCTGGGCAATCCGGCCGGCGGCCATTCGGTGAACGACTACCGCTGCTACCAGACGGCCGACTCCTACAACTACCAGGCGGTCAACCTGCTGTTGACGCCGCAGGAGCGCACCGGCCTGTTCGTCGTCGGCAACTATCAGCTGACCGACAACGTGCAGGTCTACCTGGACGCGTTCCACAACAAGACCGTCTCCAACTTCGCCATCGCGCCGCTGCCGTTCGACGCGCGCAGCGACGCGGTGGAGATCTCCGCCGACAACTACTACAACCCGTTCGGCGTGAACTTCGGCCCGGGCACGGGCGCGACGGCCGACCAGCAGTTCCTGTCGCGCTTCACCTCGCTCGGCCAGCGCCGCGGCTACTACTCGACCACGGTCGACCAGGCGGCGCTCGGCTTCAAGGGCGGCTTCGGCGATTCCAGCTGGCAGTGGGACGTCGCCTACATCTACGGCAAGTACGACCAGCCGAACTACTCGAAGGGCTACGTCTACTACGCGGGCCTGCGCGACGCGCTGGGTCCTTCGTTCCTCGACGCGACGTCCGGCCAGGTCACCTGCGGCACGCCGGATCATCCGATCGCGAACTGCACGCCGCTCAACATCTTCAACATCTACGACCCGCAGACGATCGCGACGCTGCAGCAGTACTCGGTCACGCCGCACTACAAGACGCGCAAGTCGCTGCGCTCCGTCGAGGCGAACGCGAGCGGCAACCTGTTCGAGCTGCCGGCCGGAACGATGAGCCTCGCCGTCGGCGCGACGTACCGCAAGCAGAACCAGACCAACGACGTCGAATACCTCGCGGTCGCCGACGAGAACGGCAACTGCGCGATCGCGCAGGAAGCGTGCTCCTCGCCGCTGTCCGGCGGCTTCAACGTCAAGGAAGTCTACGCCGAGCTGTTCGTGCCGGTGCTCAAGGACGTGCCGTTCGCCCAGGCCCTGAACCTCACGCTCGGCACGCGCTATTCGAAATTCAGCAACGTCGGCAACACGACCAACAGCAAGATCGCGATCGAATGGCGGCCGATCGAGGACCTGATGCTGCGCGGCACCGTGTCCGAGGTGTTCCGCGCGCCCGACCTCGACGAGCTGTACCAGGGCTACAAGGGCGACGCGCCGGTGTTCCACGATCCGTGCATCGGCGCCGACCTCAGCCAGCCGAACCGGGCATGCGAGAACGTGCCGCCCGGCTTCGCCGGCACCGGGCTCAGCCAGAGCACCGGCGTGATCACCGGCTCGGTCCTCGCGGGTCTGAAGCTCAAGCCGGAGTACGGCCGCTCGTACGACTTCGGCGTCGTCTACGATCCGCACTGGATCGAGGGCCTGTCGCTCAACGCGGACTACTGGCGCATCAACCTCAACGACACGATCATCAACGTCAACGCGCAGACCGTCGCGAACATCTGCTTCGTCGACAATTCCAGCGACTTCTGCCGCTTCATCAACCGCTATTCGGACGGCAACATCCGCTACATCACCGAGCCGACCGCGAACCTCGGCACGCTGAACGCCAGCGGCATCGACTTCGGCTTCCGCTACGCGATTCCGGAGACGCCGATCGGCAAGTTCCTGGTCACGTTCGACAGCACCTACTTCATCCGCTACGACAACACCGTCAGCTCGAAGCTGCCGACGCTGCACGTCGCCGGCCATTACGACAACCAGTACGGCAACTTCGCCCGCTGGCGCGCGCTGGCCGGCGTGACCTGGCAGGAGGGCCCGTTCGACGCGTCCTGGCGCATCAACTACATCGGGCGCATGTCGGTGGGCAGCGAGGATCCGGGCCAGAACAAGTCGGCCGACAACTGCTACCTCAACCCCGAGTGCGCGATCGGCCCGTGGACGTACACGCCGACGCGCCTGCGCTACGGCGCGTTCACGTACCACAACGTCAGCGTCGGCTACAACCTCGAGGCGCTGAAGACGCGTTTCGAGGTCGGCGTCGACAACCTGTTCGACAAGGTGCCGCCGATCCTGTATCAGAACAACGTGCTGAACGCGAACACGGACGTGAGCACGTACAACACGATCGGCCGCTTCTACTGGGCGCGCGTGAGCGTCAAGTTCTGACCGGAAATCCGATCGGCGCGGCCGTGCGGCGGAGCCGCACGGCCGCGGCAGCCGACAGGTGCACGCCATGGCTCAAGCCGCCTCGCTGCGGCCGATCGTCGACGCCCTGCAGGCCGGCCGGCCCGAGCAGGCCGAGCGTCTCGCTCGCGAGCGGCTGGCGGACGCGCCGGGCTTCGATGCCGCGCTCACGCTGCTCGGCCTCAGCCTGCACGCGCAGGGGCGGTTCGCCGAAGCCGCCGACGCCTATGGCGAGCTGGCCGCGCGCTTCCCGCGCAGCCGCGAGCATTGGAGCAACTACGCGACGATGCTGCGCGCAAGCGGCCGCCTCGACGAGGCCGAGGCGGCCTATCGCCGCGCGCTGGAACTCGCCCCGGCCGACGCGACGCTGTGCCTCAACATCGGCCTGCTGCGGATGCAAATGGGCGACGTGGCCGGCAGCCGCGATTTCCTCCTGCAGGCGCATCGGCTCGAACCGGAGGCGATCGACATCCGCGTCCAGGCCGCGCTGATGAGCTTCGAATGCGGGGACAACGTCGCCGCGCAGCGCCTGCTCGACGGCTGGGCCGGCTGGCGGGACGTTGCTCCCGAGCTGTGGCTGGATCTGGGCTGGATCCTGGGCTTGCTCGGCCACGTCGAAGACGGCGAGCGCTACCTGCTGCGCGCCGCGACGCGCGAGCAGGACCGGCTCCACGCCGAGGCGCGCCTGGCGATGCTCTACGAGCGCAGCCATCGCCTGGACGAGGCACGGACGATGCTCGAGCGGCTTCCTCCGCCCGAGCGGATCGAGGAACCCGGCCTGCGCAACGACGTCATCAGCGCACGCGCCGCCATTCTCGCGCGCGGCGAGGCGGGCGCGTCCGCGCAGCTCGAGCGGCTGCTGTCCGCGGCGCCGGCCGACGCCGTGCGCACGAACCTGCTGTTCGTGCTGGCGCGCGAGCGCGACCGCGCCGGCGACGCGGCGGGCGCGATGCAGGCGCTGCAGGAGGCGCATGCACTCCAGGCCGCGGCCCTGGCGCGGATCGAGCCCGAGCTCGCCGCCGGCGGTGCAGGGCCGCTGATGCGCGCCGCGCGTGACGTCGATGCGGCGCGGTTCCGCGCGTGGCCCGCACGGCAGGCGCCGGCGGCGTCGGCGTCGCCGATCTTCGTCGTCGGCTTTCCGCGTTCCGGCACGACGATGCTCGAGCAGATGCTGGATGCGCACCCGGCGTTGAGCTCGATGGACGAGCGCGCGTTCCTGCAGGATCTCATCGACCGCATGGCTTCCTGGGGGCTGGCCTATCCCGACGGCCTGGCCGATCTCACCCAGGCACAATGCGATGCGCTGAGAGCGGAATACGAGCGCCTCGCCGCCGGCACCGGCCTGCTGCGTCCCGGATCGCATCTGGTCGACAAGAATCCGCTCAATCTCCTGCGCCTTCCGGTCATCGCGCGACTGTTTCCGGAGGCGCCCGTCGTGCTCGCATTGCGCCATCCCTGCGACGTGCTGCTGAGCTGCTACATGCAGAACTTCCGCTCGCCGGCGTTCGCGCTGATCTGCGCCTCGCTGGAGACGCTGGCGCAGGCGTACGCCAACGCGATGCGCTTCTGGATCCGCCATGCGGAGCTGATGCGTCCGCGCGTCCTCGCGCTGCGCTACGAGGACCTGCTCGGCGACTTTCCCGGGCATGCCGCGCGCCTGGCCGCATTCCTCGGCCTGGAGGACGCGCAGCCGATGCTGCGCTTCCACGAGCATGCGCGCCGCAAGCGCTTCATCAGCACGCCGAGCTACGCGCAGGTCGTGCGGCCGCCGAGCACCGGCGCGATCGGGCGCTGGCGCGCCTACGAGCGCTGGTTCGAGCCGGTGTTGCCGACGCTGCGGCCGCTGATCGCGCACTGGGGCTACGAGGCCTGACGTGGCGTCCGAGCGGCCCGATGCGGCGTGCGGGGCCGGCCAGGCGGCGGGCACGTGCGCGGCATCCCGGCTCGAGAGCTACGTGCAGGTCTTCGACGACGCGCTGAGCGCCGACTTCTGCGCGAAGATGATCGAGTCGTTCGCCGCGTTCGAGCGCTTCCACGTCGCCAACGGCCGCGGCCATCGCGCCGGGCTCGAACGAAGCGCGTGGTGCGAGCTCAACGTCACGCCGCTTTCCGACGTGGGCTTCCGCGGCTTCTTCGTCCGCGAGATGGACGCCTATCTCGCCCGCTACAACGAGCGGCTCGGCCTGACGATCCCGGTGCCCTGGCGCCCTCGCATCGACGACCTGTGCATCAAGCGCTACCGCGCGAACGCCGGGGAATGCTTCCAGCCGCACTTCGACGCGCTGGACGCGAAGGCCGGGCGCTATCTCGTGTTCCTGTGGTATCTCAACAGCGTCGAGGAGGGCGGCGAGACCGAGTTCTGCCAGCTCGGCCTGCGCGTGGCGGCACGGGCGGGAAGGCTGCTGATGTTCCCGCCCTACTGGATGTTCCAGCACGCGGGCCTGGCGCCGCGCTCGAACGACAAGTACATCATCTCGACGTACCTGATGTTCTGAGCGCCGCCCCGGGCGCTCGCCGGCTCAGAAGCTGGCGCCGTCGAAGGCCTCGTGCATCGGCACGTCGGCGCCTTCGGCCAGGCGGATCTTGAGCGCCAGGCCGTCGCGCGAATCGGCGTGGTTGAGCGCCTCCTCGAGCTCGATCTTGCCTTCCTTGTACAGCGCGTAGAGCGACTGGTCGAACGTCTGCATGCCTTCCTGCAGGCTGCGGTCCATCGCCTCCTTGACCTCGTGGATCTGGCCGCGCCGCAGGAGGTCGCGGATGTGCGGCGTGTTCAGCAGGACCTCCACCGCCGGCAGGCGGCGGCCGTCCTTGCCCATGACCAGGCGCTGGCTGATGACGGCCTTCAGGTTCAGCGCCACGTTCATCAGGATGTTCTTGTGCGCCGACTCCGGGAAGAAGTTGAGGATGCGCTCGATCGTCTGGTCGGCGTTGTTGGAGTGCAGCGTCGCCAGGCACAGGTGACCGGTCTCGGAGAACGTGATCGCCGCTTCCATCGTGTCGGCGTCGCGGATCTCGCCGATCAGGATCACGTCCGGCGCCTCGCGCATCGCGTTCTTCAGCGCCTCGTGGTAGCTGTGGGTGTCCAGCCCCACCTCGCGCTGGTTGACCACCGACTTCTTGTGCCGGTAGAGGTACTCGATCGGGTCCTCGATCGTGAGGATGTGGCCCGACGTGTTGGCGTTGCGGTAGTCGATCATCGAGGCCAGCGTCGTCGACTTGCCCGAGCCGGTCGCGCCGACCAGCAGCACGAGGCCGCGCGGCTCCATGATGATGTTCTTGAACAGCTGCGGCAGGCGCAGCTGCTCGATCGTCGGGATCTCGCTCTTGATCGCGCGGATCACCATGCCGACCTCGCCGCGCTGCTTGAAGACGTTGATGCGGAAGCGCCCCGCCTCCTTGACCGCGATCGCCATGTTGAGCTCGAGGTTCTTCTCGAACTGCGGCACCTGGCCCTCGTCCATCAGCGAATAGGCGATCTTCTTGACCATGCCGCTCGGCATGCCGGTGTTGCCCAGCGGATAGAGCTTGCCCTCGACCTTGATGTTGACCGGCGCGCCGGTCGTCAGGAACATGTCCGAGGCACCCTTCTCGGTCATCAGTTTGAGGAAATAGCCGATGTCCATCGTCGTTCTCGCTGAGGTTTTCGGGGCGTGAGGAAAACGGCGCGCGCGGCGGACAATTGCCAAACCGGCCGCCGCATTCCCACAATACGGCACCCCTCGATTCCGCCACGGGCCAGCCCGAACGTTATGACATCTAGGCGCCGAAAAATCCATGCATTGCTCGTGGTTCTGGCCGCATTGTCGGTGCAGGCCTGCAGCCCGACACGGCCTCCGGTGGAGGAGCTCGACGCCGCCTCGCGCGCGCTGGGCGCGGCGCGCGACGCCGGCGCGCCGACCTATGCCGCGGCCGAATACCGTTCGGCCGGACAGCGCTTCGACCAGGCGCAGGCCGCCGAGAGCCGGCGCGACTTCGATGCCGCCGCGCAGCTCGCACGCGAATCGGCGGCGGACGGCGAGCTCGCCACGGCGAAGTCGCGCCTGGCCAAGGCGCGCGAGGCAGTCGCCCGGCTGCGGCAGGAGAACGCCGCGCTCGACCGCAACCTGACCGAGCACGCCGACGCGGAGGCGCAGCCATGAAGCCTGTTCTCGACGGAGCGAAGCGCCTGTTGCCGGCCGCCGTCCTCGCGCTCGGCCTGCTCGGCGGCGGCCATGCCCGGGCCGCCAACGAGGAATACGAGCGCCTGGCGAACCGGCTCGACAATCTCGCCGCCGATCCCACGCTGGGGCCGTACGCGGCGGCGCGCCTCGACCGCGCGCGCGCGGCGCTGGCGCAGCTCAAGGAAGCGCGGCGCAGCGAGCGCGAGCACTGGGCCTACGTGACCGATCGCCGCATCGAGACCGCCCGCGCCGGCGCCGAGGCCGACTACCTCGACAGCCAACGTGCGGAGCTGCAGCGCGAGAACGATCGCCTGCAATTGGCGCTGGCCCGCCGCGATGCCGAGCAGGCGCGCGCCGAGCTGGAACGCCAGCGGCTGCAATCGCAGATCCGCGCCGAGGAAGCCGAGCGCCTGCGCCGCGAGGCCGAGGCGGCGCGCGCGGAGGGCGAGCAGGCGGCGCAGGCGGCCGAAGCCGCGCGTGCCGAAGCCGCGCAGGCCAAGCGCATGGCCGCCGCGCAGGCCAGGGCCGCGGCGCTGGCGAAGAAGGAGGCCGAGCTCGAGGCCGCCGTCAACGGCAAGCCCAAGCCCGCCGCCAAGCCGCAGCCGAAAAAAGCCACGGGTACCAAGAAGAATTGAGGCCGATCCGCTCCGTTCCTGGAAGAACGGAGCGGGGCGGAACGGGCGCCCGCAACGGGCGCGCGTGCGCGGCTTCGGCGCGTCGTTCAGGCCTGCGGCGGGCTGCCGCAGTCTCCGCGGATGGGTCGATTAACTAATTGATAGAAAAGCATATTTTTGCCTGCGTTGCCGATCCTGCGGGATGGCATCGGACGTGCTAGCCGGGCCTTTTTGCGGTTGCCAAGACCGGACCGAAGGAGTAGCGTCTGGGTCCCAGGTGGCCCGAATTTCGGCACCCACTTGGGCCGAGCCTTGCCCATGACTGCAGCGACAGCGACAGAGGAGGCAACGCCACCGGTTCTCCGGGCGGCACGTCGCGTACGCGGACGTTTTCCTGGCAGTGGCGCCCGCCACGCGTCCGAGCGTTTCCTCTCCGGTCCTGCACTTCCCTCCATGGTCCAGGCGGTTCCTTTCGGAGCCATCGCGCAGTTCTGCTGTAACTCGTCCCGCAACGCAAAAGCGCGGCCGCAAGGCCGCGCTTTTGCGTCCGCGGTCATTGCAATAGAGGAGGTCGGCTGATGTTCGAGCAGAATCAGAAAGAGGTCGAGGCGCTGCTGCAGAGCAATGCGGAGTTCCGCAGCCTGTATCAGCGTCACAGGGAGCTGGACAGCAAGGTACGCGACGCGGAGCTTGGTGTCCTTCCGATGGACGACGTCACCCTGCTCAACATGAAGAAAGAAAAGCTGCACGCCAAGGACAAGCTGACGTCGATGTGGGATTCCCACACCGCGTCGCACTGACCCACTGACTCACTGACCCATCCCTCCTTCCGCAGATGCCGCGCCGTGGCGCGGCGTCTGCAATCCGCCCCGCTCGGTTATCATCCCGCGAACGCCTCCCACGGAGGCGCCTTTCCTGCAGGCGGCCTGCGCCGACGCGGCAGCCCGCAAGCCTTCGCGGAGCGGACATGACGATTCACCACAGCGTTCTGGAGCTGATCGGCCGCACGCCGATGATCAAGGCGCAGCGCCTGGACACCGGCGTGTGCGAGCTGTTCCTCAAGCTCGAGAACGCCAATCCCGGCGGTTCGATCAAGGACCGCATCGGCTTGTCGATGATCGAGGGCGCCGAGAAGGCCGGCAAGATCAAGCCCGGGGCGACGCTGGTCGAAGGCACGGCCGGCAACACCGGGCTCGGCCTCGCGCTGGTCGCCCAGGCCAAGGGCTACCGGCTCGTGCTCGTCGTGCCGGACAAGATGAGCCGGGAGAAGATCTTCAACCTGAAGGCGATGGGCGCGGAGGTCGTCCTCACGCGCTCCGATGTCGCCAAGGGGCACCCGGAGTACTACCAGGACCTCGCCGAGCGCATCGCGCGCGAGACGCCCGGCGCCTACTTCATCAACCAGTTCGGCAATCCGGACAATCCGGCCGCGCACGAACAGACCACGGGACCGGAGATCCACGAGCAGCTCGACGGCCGCGTCGACGCGATCGTGTTCGGCTGCGGGTCGTCCGGCACGATGACCGGCCTGTCGCGCTACTTCGCCCGCATCTCCCCGCAGACCGAGTTCGTGCTGGCCGACCCGGTCGGCTCGATCCTCGCCCAGTACATCAACGAAGGCACGCTGTCGACGAAGTCCGCCAGCTGGATGGTCGAAGGCATCGGCGAGGACTTCCTGCCGAGCATCAGCGACTTCTCGCGGGTGAAGAAGGCCTACGCGATCAGCGACAAGGAAAGCTTTCTGACCGCCCGCGAGCTGCTCGGCAAGGAAGGCATCCTCGGCGGCTCCTCCACCGGCACGCTGCTCGCCGCCGCGCTGAAGTATTGCCGGGAGCAGACCGAGCCCAAGCGCGTGGTCACGCTGGTCTGCGACACCGGCAACAAGTACCTGTCGAAGATGTACAACGACTACTGGATGCTGGACAACGGCTTCCTCGACCGCCAGCCGACCGGCGACCTGCGCGACCTGATCATGCGGCCGTATGCGCGCCGCGACACCGTGGTCATCGGACCGAACGAGCTGCTGGTCACGGCGTACAACCGCATGAAGCTGTACGACGTCTCGCAGCTCCCGGTCATGGACGGCGACGAGATCGTCGGCATCCTCGACGAATCGGACCTGCTGCTGCACGTCTACGGGGACGAGGCGAAGTTCCGCGATCCGGTCTCGACCGCGATGGCGACCAAGCTGCAGGTGCTCGACGTGAAGTCTCCGATCGAGGCGCTGATGCCGGTGTTCGACGCCGGGCACGTCGCGATCGTGATGGACGGCAGGAAGTTCGTCGGGCTGATCACGCGGATCGATTTGCTGAATTACTTGCGGCGCCGTGCAGGTTGAAGGCTCGATCGACGCGGCGCGAGAGACAACTGGCGGCAAACAGGATTTTCATGAGCGGACTCAAGGCCACCCCCGATGACGTGCGTCACGCCTATCGCCTGCTGCTCGGGCGCGAGCCGGATCCTTCCGGCTTCCAGACGTACTGCGAGCTGATCGAGAAGCAGAGCGTGTCGGCCGCGGATCTGGCCGCAATTCTGCAGGCGTCGGAAGAATACAAGACGCGCCATGCAACCGAACCAGTCCTCGTCGAAACCGACTTCAACGGCCTAAAGCTCTATCCGTGGCGCGGCGACAGTCTGATCGGCGGCCCTGTGCAGGCGGGCCATGCGTACGAGCCGTACGTGTTGCCCGCATTCGTCGACAGCGTGCCCGTCGGAGGCGTCGTGCTCGACATCGGCGCGAACATCGGCATGTTCACGTTGTCGGCCGCACGCAAGGTTGGGCCGAAAGGCCAGGTGTTCGCGATCGAGCCGATTGCCAGAAACGTGCAGTCGCTTTGCGCCGGCGTTCACGGCAATGGCTTCGAGAACGTCAGCGTCTTCCCCGTCGCCGCATCCGCCTCTTCGGGCGTCGTGCCCATGCTGCGCAATGCCAATTCGTCGAACGGCATCGTCGACAAGAACGTGCCCGTAGCGATGGCGGACGCATTCGCGCCTACCCAGCCGGTACAGCAACTGTTGCAGGGGACGGATCGGCTCGACGTGATCAAAATCGATATCGAAGGACACGAGCCACTGGCTTGGCCGGGCATCGACGGACTCGTACGGAAACACCGACCGGTGATATTCACGGAGTTCAATCCGGTCGCGATCCGGAATCACTCACGGGTCGATGCCGAAGTCTATTTGCGGCAACTGTTCTCCCACGCCCAGACGATCGAAACGATCGAATTCGACGGCGAGCGGCATGTCTGCAGGTCCGTCGAGGACGTCATGGATCGCTGGCGCGCCGTCAATCGGCGCGCAGGGTTGAACGGCACTTGCCATTTGGATCTTCGCATGGCGACGCGCTGAGTGCCTGGTCGGCGCCTCTATTGATCCGGTTTCGTGCGAGCCGGCGAGCGCTTAGGCAAACAAGGCGAGCGCTTAGGCAAACAAGTTGGCGCCGCTCAGTAGGACTCGGCCGGCACGGTTCAGCTCGTTGAACTCCTTTCAAGGATTCGTATGAAGAAAGCAGCACAGTCTCTCGGCACCCGCGCCATCCACGCCGGCCAGAGCCCCGATCCCTCGACCGGCGCGATCATGACGCCGATCTATGCCACGTCCACCTACGTGCAGCAGAGTCCCGGCGTGCACCAGGGCTACGAATATTCGCGCACGCAGAATCCGACGCGCATGGCTTACGAGCGCTGCGTGGCGGATCTCGAAGGCGGGCGTCAGGGATACGCGTTCGCGTCGGGCCTGGCGGCGGCCGCCACGGTGCTGGATCTGCTCGACAGCGGCAGCCACGTCATCGCCATGGACGATCTCTACGGCGGCAGCTATCGCTTGTTCGAGCGCGTGAGGCGGCGCAGCGCCGGCCTCGATTTCACTTTCATCGACCTCAACGACGCGGCCGCGCTGAAGGCGGCGTTGAAGCCGAATACACGGATGATCTGGGCCGAGACGCCGACCAATCCGATGCTGAAGCTGGTCGATCTGGCCAAGATCGGCGCATTCGCGAGAAAGCACGGTCTGATCTTCGTCGTCGACAACACGTTCTGCTCGCCGATGCTGCAGCGCCCGATCGAGCACGGCGCCGACATCGTCGTGCATTCGGCCACGAAGTATCTCAACGGCCATTCGGACATGGTCGGCGGCGTCGCCGTCGTCGGCGACAACGCCGAGCTCGCCGAGCGCATGGCGTTCCTGCACAACTCCGTCGGCGCGGTCGCGGGCCCGTTCGACGCATTCCTCGCCATGCGCGGATTGAAGACGCTGCACTTGCGCATGCGCGCGCATTGCGAGAACGCGTCGGCGCTGGCGGCCTGGCTGGAGAAGCATCCCGCCGTCGAGCGCGTCATCTACCCGGGCTTGAAGTCCCATCCGCAGCATGCGCTGGCGAAAAAGCAGATGGACGGCTTCGGCGGCATCGTGTCGATCGAGGTGAAGGGCGGATTGCGCAAGGCGCGGCGCATGCTCGAGCGTTGCCATCTTTTCGCATTGGCCGAGTCGCTCGGCGGCGTCGAGAGCCTGATCGAGCATCCCGCGATCATGACGCATGCCTCGATCCCGCCGGCGAACCGCAAGCGATTGGGAATAAGCGATTCGCTGGTTAGGCTCTCGGTCGGAGTCGAAGATCCAAACGACTTGCGTGACGAGCTGGAAAGGGCGTTAAGTTAGGTCATGGACGAGAAAGCGTCCTCGGTCTGACCAAGTGCTCCAATAATGACCACACTGCCGAATGCTATGCGTACGCCGAATGGGCAACGGGCCTATTGGATCTTGGCGATAGGTCTCATTGGTTGGATAACCTGCTTCCTCGGCACAAGGGCCTATCTTATCACGCATGGCAGCCATGTCCTGCCTTGGGACTCGGCATGGTATTCGCAAATCGCTGTCGACGGCTACCGCTTCGATGGCGATCTCATGCATCAGCAGCCAGTCGCATTTCTGCCGCTATTTCCCTTGGCGATTCGTCTCGGACTGATATTTGGCTTTTCAGTACCGGTTACCATCCTAATTGTATGCTTGGTATCTGCTGTTGCTGGACTGTTGCTCCTGCATAGTGCGCTTTCGTCGCGCCTCGATGTTATCCGAAGTGCCTTTGCCTGCGTGCTTTTGCTTGGCAGTCCATTTTCTATATATTTCTTAAATGGATATTCTGAATCTTTATATTTATTATTTTTCGGCGCGTTCTGGTGGGCCCTTCTGAGGCGGCGGAATTATGTTATTGCTGCGGCTTGCGCGGGTCTGGCGGGTGCCGTACGCCCATTTGGCTTGCTGCTCGCGGCGCTTTGGGTATTTGCGCTGCTAATGGAAGTTCGCCGTGGCAATATTGCCATCCGAAAGGCGCTAGGTTGCATGATAGTGCTGGGACCGCTTACGATTAGTGGGATGTTGGCTGTTTCCATATTTTATTACCTAAAATTCGGAGATCTTTTCCTTTATAGGAACGCGATGCTGGCGTGGTCTCGTGATCTGGTGGATGGCTTGGCCAGCAACCCTCTTGATCAAATATGGCAAAATATTTGCGCTTTGTTCCAAACTGGCTTTGGCTCGTCGTTGATGTTCCCGCCGGCAATCGCCCGCCTGCTATTGTGGAGTTTTGTGTTGACCTTGCCCTTTGCCGTGCGAAATCAGCCTGCTGAAATGACATTCTATGGAGTCGCGCTGCTTCTGTTTTGCATCACGACTTCCGCGACTGGACTTGATTTGGGGAGGCATCTGGCTACGAACTTTGCGCTGTCCTTGGCCATATTAACCTTAGTTTGGCCGGAGGCAGCGACGAAAGCGGCAGGTGGTATGCCAAAGAAATGGCAGGTGGCTTTCTTATCATCGCTGTTTGTCTTGGGTTTGCTTACGCAGGTGTGGTTCTCTTCGCGGTACTTTCGCGGGCAATGGGTTTCTTGAGCCCAATGCGTATTTGGGGATTAGCGGCGGCTGGTTGCGGATGGATTTGCCTGTTTGGATGGCTTGCGGCGCTTAGCGATGGCGGAAATAAAGATGTATTCGACTATGCCGAAACTTCGGTCAAGGCCTCGCTTGGGTCTGGCCAGCCGCTTTTATATTCTGATCAGCGGCTCGCCATCTGGTCGGGTTGGTGGATTGCAGATGCCGGCGGTTTTCGCCTGAGTACGAGCCGTAGTCCGGATATTTTATTCCGGGGAGATAAGTCAAGCTCACCGTGTACTCTATATATCAGAGCATTTCCACAATTGACTTTAGGCCAGAAGTCGCAACAGCTTTATGCGAAACTCAACGATGGGCATTTTGCCGGGCCGGTCGTTATTTCTTCCGACGGCGAATTTCGTCTTAGCGGGATCGGGTCCGTACGCGCGGGTATCAACGTGCTGACGTTCTGGCTTCCCGGAGCGCGAAAAATGAACGACAAGGATGAGCGACTCCTAGGGATAGCATTGAGGTCCGTCAGAATTGGCTGCAGCGGCGCTGGAGCTGAAGGCACCCCTTGAGAGGAAGATAGTCCATACCCTATATGGATCTATAGCGCAGGGATGCTGTCGAAATATAAGCGGAATAAGATGGCCGCTGAGTTTCAGTAGATGCGACACCTGGCGGTGACAATCAGACGGGAGAGGATATAAGTTAGTGGTAAGGTCAGGATGATGACGATAAGGGGGGCGAGATCTTGATCGGCTTTTATGTATTCGACCAGGAAGGTCAACGATATGGTACTTACCAGATACTGAGCGACGTATACTAAGGGGTAGGCTAAGGCTCGCTTCACGTTTGGGCGGCGCCTGAATACAAATAACGTATTAACAAAGTATGACCAGGTGATTCCCAGGAGATACGCCGCAGTATAGGCGGGGAGGTAGGGAAAGAATTTGAGGAATAAGAGATAGGCTGCGTAGGATATGAGGGTCGTGCTCGCGCCTCCAGCTAGAAAGCGCAGGAATTCCATGGGTTTGTTGCCATGTCCCGCCGACGACATCGCTCGCTCCGTTGTCATCGCGTTGATGATAAAAGGCAAATCATGATCTTTTGTTGATTGCTGTAATATATTCGTCGTAATCGCGTATGTATTCCACGGGATCGTAGTATTCCGAAGCGAATACCAGAAGCACCGCATCATCACTGTAGCGATATTGCGTACCCCAAGTCATAGGTGGAATATGGATGCCCACATCAGGCTGATCCAGGCGCACCTCAGCGCGCCGTCTGCCGTCGTCCACCAGCACATTGACCGCGCCGCGTACGCAAATCAGAAATTGATGGCAACGACGGTGCGCATGCTCGCCGCGCACTTCGCGGCTTGGTACGTCAAAGACAACAAAGTAGCGCCTGGGTCTAAACGGAATTGAGCGATCGAATTCTCCGACGCTGAGGCTGCCTCGCATGTCCACGATGCGTGGCATTCGGTGAATCGTGACCTTTCCGACGTTCAAAGCGCACATCCCGGGCGCATTCGGCACGGGATCGTCTACAGCTGTCGCTGGACCGGTGTTTGCGTCGACATAGCCGACGATTCGCGCTGGATTGCCCACCACGATAGCGTGTGCGGGTACCGAGCGCGTGACCACCGCTCCGGCACCGACCATTGCATTGCGGCCGATCGTAATTCCTGGCAGCAGCGTGGCGTTGGCGCCGATTGAAGCTCCATTCTCGATGAGCGTCTGCGCAAAGCGCTCGGGATAGACCTTGCTGCGTGGAAATCGATCGTTGGTGAAGGTGGCATTGGGGCCGATGAAGACGTCGTCGCCGACGCGTACACCGTCCCACAGCTGCACGCCGCACTTGACGGTTACACGATTGCCGAGCACCACGTCGTTTTCTATGAAGACATGATCGCAAATGTTGCAATCATCGCCTATGCGCGCGCCCGCAAGGACATGTGCAAAGGCCCATACGCGCGTTCCGGTGCCGACAGCCGAAGCTTCGCAGAGCCCTTGGGGATGGACGAAGAAATTCATCGTTGCGCGACCCCATCGAACTCTTCGAGACGTTGTACCACTGCGAGCGGGCGTTGCTTCGTATTCTCGTAAGCCCGCCATATGTAGGCGCCGAGGATGCCGAGGCTGAGTACGTTCAGACCGCCAAAGAACAGCAAAGTGACCATTGTTGTCGCATAGCCAGGCACCTCGACTAAACCGAGCATACGGGCTCCGGCAACCATAAAGGCCAGAATGCACGCGGTGGCGAGACCAAACCCGCCGAGCATGATCAGTACGCGGATCGGAAAGTCGGAGAACGCGAACAGGCTGTCCATGAGGTATTTCAGCTTGCGCGAGAGCGACCAAGCGCTGCGCCCGTGCCGCCGCGGTTGTCGTGCATACGGGATCGCCTTCCTTCTCATGCCAAGCCAGAAGATCTGGCCTATCAAGGATGAATTCGCTTCCCCCATTGCAAGCAGCTCGTTCCGGAATTGCTGGTTGCAGGCAAATACATCGACGCCGCCGGGTGGAATTTCGGGTTGCACGAGCTTTCGATAAAGCCACCAGAACAGGCCGGAAGCGATACGGGTGCCAAGTGGATCGGTCCTTGCGCTGCGTGTGCCGACGATCACGTCCGCTTCGTCGCGCAACAGGGCTCTGTAGAACTGCTCGATCAACTCGATAGGTTCCTGCAGATCGGCCGCCATAACCGCTATGTGTCGTCCCCGCGCGGCGCTCAGGCCACTGCGGATCGCGGCGAACGAGCCGAAGTTGCGCGAATGCAAGAGCAACTGCGAGGCAAACGGCATATCGGGTAGGCATTCGCGCAGGACGGAGTAGCTGCGATCAGGACTGCCGTCAACGACGAAGAGCACCTCGAGCGATTCTTCCGTGCGAACATGCAGACCGCAGAGCGCTTCGAGCAATTCCGGTATGGATTCTTCGTTGCAGTAGACTGGAATAATGAGCGATCGCATCAGTCGCTCCACCGATTGCAGGCATCAATCACAGCCTCGACTTCTTCGTCGTGCAGCTCGGGGAAGCACGGCAACGAGAGTGCGGTTTGCGACAGGCGTTCCGTGACCGGCAGCGACAAGCCGGCATAGCGGTCCGCGAACACGCGCTGTCGATGATCGGGGATCGGATAATGTACATCGACGCCGACACCTTGCTCGACGAGATGCGAGCGCAACCGTTCGCGTTGATCGCAGTGCACTACGTACAAGTGCCCGACGTAACTTTCGTCTTCGATGACTGGCACAGCGATACGAGGATGCCTGATTCCGTCGCTATAGCGCTTGGCGATTTCCCGGCGGCGCTGATTCCAACCATCCAGCAGGGGCAACTTGATTCGGAGAAGCGCAGCTTGCAGTTCGTCCAGACGGCTGTTGCGGCCGCCTTCCAGGCCAACGTCGTATTTGCGCGTCCAGCCATATTGGCGCAACTGTCGAAGCCGTGCTGCGAGCTGGGCGTCGTCGGTGGTGATCGCTCCGCCATCGCCAAGTGCACCGAGATTCTTTGTCGGGTAGAAGCTGAAGCACCCGATGTGGCCGAACGCTCCGGCCTTTCGACCGTCGCGCCGAGCACCATGTGCCTGAGCGCAATCCTCGATCACGATGAGATTGTTTCGCTTCGCGATGTCGAGAATCGCGCGCGTGTCAGCCAGTCGTCCGTATAGGTGAGTGGCTACGACGGCACGAGTGGACGGAGTGAGCGCCTCTTCGAGAGCACGAGGATCGAGAGTCGAACCTGTGGCAGACACGTCCACGAAAAGTGGAATCTTTCGATTTGCGAGCACGGCCAATGTGGCGTACATGGCCGCATTCGGCGCGACGGCGATTTTGCAGCCATCGGGCAAGCCCAGACATGCAATCGCCAGTTCCAAGGCGTCGGAACCACTGGCCACGGCTATTGCATATCGGGTACCACAGTACGCCGCAAATTCGTGCTCGAAAGCTTCAACTTCCTTGCCGAGCACATACCAGCCGCCGTTGATGATGCGTGTGGCCTCTTGGTTCATGCGAACCGCCAATTCGCCGCCGTTGTGGCGATCTAACGCATTGAATGGAACCCGGGTCACCGGCTTGCCTTCGTCTTTCGCCACGTCGACCTCGTCGGATGTCGTTGTCCTACAGTGATCCTTCGCGTCATTGCGGACTGGATGTCGAGCATGATCTTGGAGAGTCTAGCTGTAGCCACGGCTGCACGCAGCACTGATTCATTCCTCAGCAGGCGCCGGGCGACCCGATCCATTCTTGAGGCGCATCGATATGCCACCTGCCGCAAACAGCAACGTATCGCCGAAGAACGTGACGAGCCGGTACAGCGCGATCAGCAGCAAGGCGCGCTCCTCGCCGAGCGTGGTGCCGGCGAGCGCGACGAAGGCGGCTTCGCGCACGCCGAGCCCCGCCGGGGCGCCGACCACGACGAAACCTGCCGCCCAGCTGGCGGCGCCGGCGGCGAGCATGAGCGGCCAGTCCGCGGTTGCGCCGAGCATGCGCCCGAGGCCGTAGAGAATCGTCGCGGTCGTCGCGAAGAAGGCCAGGTAGCAGGCGAGTGCGCTCGCCAGCGCGGGCAGCGACACGGTCGGTGCCGGCAGGCGGTCGAAGACGCCGCGATGCCGGAGCCAGTACAGCGCGAAGCCGCCGGCAACGGCGCCGGCCGCCAGCAGGCAGAACGCCAGGCGCGCGTCGCCTCCGGGCAGTGGAATGGCAGTTGCTCCGCTCACCAGAGCCAGCGCGAGCGCGGCCAGAAGCAGCAGCGCCGCTTCCGCCATTGCGGCAAGCCCAAGCGCGGCGTGCGGCGTTGCATGCCGGCGGCTCCAGGCATGGCGCAGCGCATAATGCGCGACGTTGCCGGGCAGGTACTTGCCGTACTGGCTGAGGCTCCAGGTCGCCATCGTCGGCCATGCCGGCGGCGCGGCTGGCGCCAGCCCGGCCAGCAGCCGCCACCAGGCGAAGGCGAGCACGCCGAGAGCCGCGGCATAGAGGACCGCCGCCAGCGCCAGTGCTGCGCCAAGGCGCACGGGACCGACCGGCACGTGCCGCAGGACCGCCAGAGCGCCGCCTTGGACGAAGCGCATGCCGATCCAGGCCAGTGCGGCAAGGCACAGCAGCAGGCCCAGGCCGCGCAGCAGCCTTCGTGCGCTCATGAAGCATCCATGTTGCGCGGCCGGAGCAGGATGGCCGTCATGGCGCCGGCGTGGGCGGCGCGCCGGCCGGACCGATCGCGAGCGAGACGAGGCCGATGCCGAGCGGACGTCCGTCGACGTTGACGCCCGCCAGCCGCGGCGAGCTCACCGGCGTAACGAGGAAGCGCAGTTCCAGTAGCCCGTCGGGCCCAGGCACGTCGGCCGGCAGCTCGAAGCGCAGTGCCGGAGGCGGCGCTTGAAATTCGAAACGCACGTCGCCGAGCGGTCGGCCATTGGCTTCGAGCACGAGCCGGCGAGTACGCGTGTTCGGCCCGACGAGCGCGAGTGCGTCCAAGGTCAGCACGAGCGGGCCGGCCGGCCGCCGATCCAGGCGCAGGTGCAACCGCGCCTCGCCGCCCAGCGACCAGACGCCCCAGTCTTCCAGTGCCGCCCAGCCCCCGGCGCGGTAGAGGCCGCCGAGACTGCCGTTGCCGAACCGCACGGGTGTTCCGTCGGCCGTGTAGGAAAACACCGATTCGACCGGATGTCGCGTAACGGCGGACACGCCGCAGCAGTCCTCGAGCGGATACAGCCACCAGCGGCGATCGGCGCTGACCAGCGGCGGTTGCGGCAATGCCGCATCCAGCGCGCCGGTCAGCTTGCCGAGCGCATCGTCCGCATAGGCACGCGCATCGATCAGGATCGCGGAGAAGCCGAAGTCGTGCGTCCGTTCGATGAGATCAGCGGCTGGCAGGCCTGCGACGGTGCTGATCCACGCATACCCGGCGCGCCCCTGCGCGACGCCGTAGGAAAACTTGAGACTGCGCGTGAACAGGTACGGCTTGAACTCCTCGTAGTCGCCCATGCCGTTCACGGGCGGATGCTCCGGGTACCACACGGCCGGCAGCTGGAAGACGGCGGCGTCGGAGCCGAGACGCCGTTCCACTTGTTCGAAGTACGTGCGGTCCGCATCGAAGTTGGCCGCCGTCGTGGCGTGGTCGACGAAGACGTCCGGCACGGTCACGTCGAGCACCGCGAGTGCGCCGACGCCGGCCAGCAAGGCATGCCGCAAAGCGGCGCCGCGGATGCGCGCCAGCACGTTCTGCAGCAGCCAGCCGCTGCCGAGCAGGCAGGCGAATGCGAGGAACGGCAGGATGCGGTTGCCGGAGCGGATCTTCGAGCTCACCCAGTAGGCGAGCAGCGTGAACAACCCGCTCGACAGCGCCAGCAGCAGGACCGCGATCGCGAGCAGTGCGGCGATGCGGACGTGCAGCTCCAGCTCCGCCGAAGCGCCGTCCGGCGCCGGCGTGCGCGCCGCGCTGGCGCGCGCCAGCGCCCAGAGCAGCGCCAGCAACCCGAGCACGCCCAGCACGCCGATGTACTGGTCGCGGAACTCGGCCTCGGGCACCTCGAGCGCCTGGTCGAAATCCTGCTTGGCTTGCGCCCATGCCGCCAGGCGATGGCTGCTGACCGGCAGCAGCACCTGGTTCAGACGCATCGCGTACAGCTCCGCTTCCTGCGAGGAGCGCGCGGCCACGTTGAGATTGGCGCCGGCTTCGGTCTTGTGCAGCAGGGCCGGCACCTGCTCGGCGACGAATGCGCCCGATACGGCCCCCAGCAGCACCAATGCCGGCCATGCGCTGCGCCAGTGCGGCCGCCGCGCCAGCGCCAGCACGCCGGCGGCGGCACACAGGAAGGCGAAGAAGACGCCGTTGTACGGCGTCTGCAGCGGCAGCAGCAGCGCCGTCGCCAGCGCCAGGAGCCAGCGACGTCCCGCGTTCGGCATCCCGGCGTCGAGGCGGCCGCTCGCGAGCCATGTCAGAACGAGCATGGCCAGCGGAACGAGGAAATAGGTGCCGTTGGTCAGATGGCCTACGCCACGAATCAGGTGATACGGAAGGAAGGCATATACGAGCGCGCACAGCAGAGCCGGCCCTGCGGAAAGGCCCAGGCGCCGGAACGCGAACAGCGCCGCCGCGGCGATCAGGTAGAAGCTGGCGAGGAAATACAGGTTCATCGCCAGCCCGGGCTGCCCCGTCAGCGCGGCGATCGGCCCCATGATCGCGTAGTTCAGCGAGTCGAAGCGCGGGAAATCGAGGCGGTCGTAGCCGAACGGATAACCCAGCCGCGGACTGTGGAACAGCCAGCCCGTCTCCGCCACGATGTGGATCTGCGCGAGCTTGTCGATGGCGTCGCCGTAATAGGTGTACGGGACGTCGAGCCGGGACAGAGGCAGCTTCAGCGCGCCGACGATCGTCACGCTGACGAGCGCGACCAGGCCGAGCCAGACGAGCCAGCCACGCCGACGCGCGCTCAAGGCGCCGTTCACGCGTCCACCGGATCCGAGGCCGCGGCAGCGCGCGTGGAGGCGATCCTCACGCCGCAGCGTTCGCGCACCAGCGCCGGCGCATGCGATTCGCGGTCGCGGCTGATCATCAGCTCCGCGAGCAGGCCGAACATCAGCAGCTGCAGGCCGGCCAGCGCCAGCAGCACGCCCAGCTGCAGCAAGGGGCGCTCGCCGATCGCATAGCCGAGCAGGTGCTGCACGGTCAGCCAGGCGAGAATGGCGCCGCCCAGGGCGCCGAGCAGCAGGCCGCCGGCGCCGAACAGGTGGCCCGGCTTGCGCGCGTAGCGCGTCACCGTCAGCACGGTGAACAGGTCGAGCAGGCCGCGCAGGAAGCGTCGCGCGCCGTACTTCGAGTGGCCGAAGCGGCGCGGATGATGCGTCACTTCGATCTCGCCGATGCGAAAGCCGCAGGCGTGCGCGAGCACCGGCACGAAACGGTGCAGTTCGCCGTACAGGTGCACCGCCGCGAAGACCTCGCGCCGGTAGGCCTTGTAGCCGCAATTGAAGTCGTGCAGGCGGATGCCCGAGGCCCAGGCGGTGATCTTGTTGAAGAGCTTCGACGGCAGCGTCTTGCCGAGCGGGTCGTGGCGCGTGCGCTTCCAGCCCGATACGACGTCGTCGCCGGCCAGCACCGCGGCGACGAAGCGCGGCAGCTCGCGCGGGTCGTCCTGCAGGTCGCCGTCCATCGTCACGATGATGTCGCCGTCGGCGTCGTCGACGCCGATCTGCAGCGCGGTCGCCTTGCCGAAGTTACGGCGCAGGCGCAGGCCGGTGACGCGCGGATCGGCCTCGGTCGCGGCGAGGACCTGCGTCCAGGTTCCGTCGTCGCTGCCGTCGTCGATGAAATGGAGACCGGCCAGCGTGAAGCCGGCTTGCGCGTCGGCGACCGCGAGCACCTCCTCGGCCAGGCGCGTGATCGTGTGCTCCTCGTTCATTACCGGCACGATGATCGAAACGCGGGGCAGCGCAGGCGGGTTCATCCGCGGTCCTCTTCGGGCAGCGTGATCAAAGCGGTCTCGGAGCGGTACGGCAGCGCCGGCGCCCAGCCGCGGCAGCGCAGCTGGCGTCCGCCGAAGGCGCTCAGCGCCGGCCGGTAGCGCGCCCGTGCGGAGTTGTCGAACACGACGAGCCCCCGAGGGGCGAGATGCCGGCGCGCGCGCTCGAGGCAGGCGACACGCGCGCGCCCGTCGATGACGATCAAGTCGTAGTGCTCCTCGCCGATCGCATCGACGTAGGCCGAGAAGTCGCAGTCGGCGAAACCGCGCCGGCCGGAGCGCGCTCGGGGTTCGGCCACGCCGCGCTGCGGCTCGACCAGGCGCAGCTCGACATGGGGCTGCGTCAGCAGCGGGATCATCGCCTGCAGGAAGGCGCCGTCGTGCTCGACCGAGACCACCTGCCGGCAGCGCCGCGCGAGCCATGCCGTGCTGGCGCCGGTACCGTACTCGAACGCACGCACGTCGCCGCCGCGCTCGGCGATCCAGCGCTCGACGCGAGCGATCGCCGGCAGCGTCCACCAGGGCACGTCCAGACGGACCAGCTGCGCCGCATCGTAAATCGCGAACTGGCTGCCGAGCCAGAAGCGCAGGGAATTCCTCGGCGCGCCCTGCAGCCGGTCCAGCACTCCGCACGCGCGCAGCGGCCTTGCCGTCGCGCGCGCGAGGCGAACGTAACCTGCCTTCAGCATGTCAGGAATCCGTCCCCGCCACGCCGGGACTGCACCGGCTTCACGGCTCCGCCAGCTCGCGCAGGTCGCGGAACAGCGCCAGCGCCTGCGGATTGGCCAATGCGTCGGTGTTCTTGACGGGAAGGCCGTGGATCGTGTCGCGCACGGCGATCTCGGTGATCTTGCCCGAGATCGTGCGCGGGATGTCGGCTACCTGCAGGATCTTGGCCGGTACGTGGCGGGGCGTCGTGTTCGCGCGGATCTGGCGCACGATGCGCTCGCGCAGCGCGTCGTCGAGCACGACGCCTTCGCGCAGCCGCACGAACAGGATCACGCGCTCGTCGTCGCCCCAGCGCTGGCCGACCGCGACCGATTCGAGCACCTCGGCGACCTGCTCGACCTGGCGGTAGATCTCGGCGGTGCCGATGCGCACGCCGCCGGGATTGAGCGTCGCGTCGGAGCGGCCGTAGATGATCACGCCGTCGTGCTCGGTGAGCAGCGCGTGGTCGCCGTGGCACCACACGTTCGGCACGCGCGAGAAGTACGCGCTGCGGTACTTCGAACCGTCCGCGTCGTTCCAGAAGAACACCGGCATCGACGGAAACGGCGCGGTGCAGGCCAGCTCGCCCTTCTCGTTGCGCACCGGCCTGCCGTCGTCGTCGAGGATCTCGACCTTCATGCCGAGCCCGCGGCATTGCAGCTCGCCGCGATAGACCGGCAGCAGCGGATTGCCGAGCGCGAAGCAGGAGATGATGTCGGTGCCGCCGGAAATCGACGCGAGCAGCACGCGCTCCTTGACGTCGCGGTAGACGTAGTCGTAGCTCTCCGGCGCCAAAGGCGAGCCGGTCGAGAGGATCGTCTTGAGCTGCAGCAGCTTGTGCGTGTCGCGCGGCCTGACCCCCGCCTTCTCGATCGCGCTGAGCCACTTGGCGCTGGTGCCGAACACGCTGATGCCGACCTCGTCGGCGAGGTTCCACAGCGCGTTGCCGTCCGGATGGAACGGCGAGCCGTCGTACAGCACCAGCGTCGCGCCGACCGCGAGGCCGGACACGAGCCAGTTCCACATCATCCACCCGCAGGTCGTGTAGTAGAACAGCCGGTCCTCGCGCTTGAGGTCGGTGTGCAGCACCAGCTCCTTGAGATGCTGGATCAGCGTGCCGCCGGCGCCGTGCACGATGCACTTGGGCACGCCGGTCGTGCCGGAGGAATACATGATGTACAGCGGATGGTCGAACGGCAGCGCCTCGAACGCGAGCGGGCGATCGCCGGCGCCGGCGACGAAATCGGGCCAGGCAACGGCGCCGCGCAGCCCGTCGAGCTTCAGCGGCTCGCCGCCGTAGGGAATGACGACGAGGCGCTCGACCGAGGCCAGCTCGCCCAGCACGCCGCGGATCTTCTCCAGGCAGTCGAAGCGCTTGCCGCCGTAGCCGTACGTGTCGGCGGTGAACAGCACCTTCGGCGCGATCTGGCCGAAGCGGTCGACGACGCCGCGGATGCCGAAATCCGGCGAGCACGACGACCAGATCGCGCCGAGCGAGGTGGCCGCGAGCATCGCAACGACCGTTTCCGGCATGTTCGGCAGGAATCCGGCCACGCGATCGCCGACGCCGACGCCGGCGTCCTTCAGCGCCTGCGCGACCTTGGCCACCTCGGCGTGCAGGTCGGCGTAGCTGAGCTCGCGCTTGTGCCCCCATTCGTTGCGGAACACGATGGCGAGGCGGTCGTCCTTGTAGCGCAGCAGGTTCTGCGCGAAGTTCAGCGTGACGTTGGGGAACCAGCGCGCGCCCGGCATCTTCTCGCGATCGACGAGGACGGGCTCGTAGTCGCCGTGGGCGCGAATGCCGCAGAACTCCCAGACCAGCGGCCAGAACCGCTCCGGATGGCGAATCGAGAATTCGTACAGCGGCGCGTAGCGCCGGATGTCCTCGTTGCCGGTGCTTTCGCGCACGAAGCGCATGAAGCGGCTGAGATTCGCGCGCTCGATGCGCTCCGAGCTCGGCTCCCAGATCGGTTTGTTCATCGACAGGCCAGGCTGTGTGGACATGCGTTCCTGCAATTTGCCAATTCCGTCGGACACGACGGCGGCGGCCTCCGGGGCGGCGGCCGCTTCGAGAGAAAGAAGGGCGCCATGGGCGCCGCATGCGGCAGCGCCCCCTCGGGCCGCATGTGCCGTTCGCGCGGACCCGAACGATTATCCAGCAAGCGGCAGGGGCCCGCCAGCGAACTTGCGCACGCCCAAAGGAAAACGCCGGCACGAGGCCGGCGTTCCGTAGGGTTCCGCCTGCCGCGGCGCTCAGCCGATCAGCAGGTCCTTTTCCTTCTTGCCGGACGACAGCGCCGCGTGGAACCAGTGCGGGCGCTTGCCGCGGCCGCTCCAGGTCTGCGTCGGATCGGCCGGATTGCGGTATTTCGGCTTGACCTTGCCGCGCGCCTTGCCGCGTCCGCCGCCGCTGTTGCGGCCAAGCACTTCCTCGAGTCCGAATCCTTCGGCTTTCACGAGCGCGTTGATCTTCTCGCGCAGCTTGGAGGCCTTTTCCTTGACCAGCTCGTCCTGGCGCGCCTTGGCGCGCGCGATCAGATCGGAAAGCTGATTGTGGTTGAGGGACTTGAGATCGATTGCCATGCTGTCTACCTCTCGATTATCGGGCGTTCAAATTGGCGCCGTTCAGGGTGTGCGACGTCGAATACGTCTCGATTTCACTTATGATAATAGCAATTCGGCCGATTCGTACAGGTATGCCGAACGGCACATGCGCGCAATCGCGCCATTAACCGACAAAATCGATGCGTCTTCGTTCCGTGTCGCTGCATGGCGCGTTCGGCGAATTGCGCCGCCCGGTAATCAGGCGAAGCGGCGGAGCAATTCGTCCCGGTCGATCGAGAGATTTTCGCTTTCGCCGCGCCGGCGATATTCGAACGTGCCCGATGCGAGGCCGCGCTCGCTGACGACGATGCGATGCGGGATGCCGACCAGCTCGATGTCGGCGAACATCGGTCCCGGGCGCAGGCCGCGGTCGTCGAGCAGCACCTCGATGCCGCGCGCCGAGAGTTCCTCGTAGAGCGCTTCGGCTTCTTCGCGGACCTGGGCGTTCTGCGCCGCATTGATCGGGCAGATCGCCACGCGCCACGGCGCCATCGGCTCGGGCCAGATGATGCCGGCCGCGTCGTGATTCTGCTCGATCGCCGCGGCGACGATGCGGCTGACGCCGATGCCGTAGCAACCCATCTGCATGACACAGGCCTTGCCGGCGTCGTCGAGCACCGTGGCGCCCAGCGCCTCGGCGTATTTGGTGCCGAGCTGGAACACGTGCCCGACCTCGATGCCGCGCGCGATCGCCAGCGGCCCGCTGCCGTCCGGGGCGGGATCGCCCTCGACGACCTTGCGGATGTCCGCGACGCGGGTGACGCGCGCGTCGCGCTCCCAATTCGCGCCGCGCCAGTGCGTGCCGTCCTGGTTGCCGCCGCAGACGAAGTCCGCGACGACGGCGGCGCTGCGGTCGACGACGACCGGAATCGACTCGGGCAGGCCGACCGGACCGATGAACCCCGGCCGGACGCCGGTCGCGCGCACGATCTCCGCCTCGTCGGCGAGCACCGATTCGCCGCCGAGCTCGGCGAGCTTGGCGGCCTTGATCTCGTTGATCTCGTGGTCGCCGCGCACGCACAGCGCCACCAGGCCGTCGACGCCGCGCACGAGGATCGTCTTGATGCACCGCGTCGGATCGACGCCGAGGAACGCCGAGACCTCGCCGATGGTCTTCTGCGCGGGCGTCGCCACGCGCTCGAGCGCTTCGGACGGGGCCGGCCGCGGCGTGGACGGCGCCAGCGCCTCGGCCATCTCCACGTTGGCCGCGTAGTCCGAGCCGGTCGAGAACGCGATCGCGTCCTCGCCGGAGTCGGCCAGCACCTGGAATTCGTGGCTGGCGTTGCCGCCGATCGCGCCGGTGTCGGCCTGCACGGCGCGGAAGCGCAGTCCCAGGCGCGTGAAGATGCGCCCGTAGGTCTCGTACATCGAGCGGTATTCGCGGTCGAGGCATTCGGCCGTCAGATGGAACGAATAGGCGTCCTTCATCAGGAATTCGCGCGCCCTCATTACGCCGAAGCGCGGCCGGATCTCGTCGCGGAACTTGGTCTGGATCTGGTAGAAATTGACCGGCAACTGCTTATAGCTTTTGAGCTCGTTGCGCGCGAAATCGGTAACGACTTCCTCGTGCGTCGGGCCGTAGCAATAGTCAGCTTCCTTGCGATCCCTGATTTTCAGCAGCTGGCCGCCGAATTTCTCCCAGCGCCCGGTTTCCTCCCACAGCTCCTTCGGCTGGATCGACGGCATCAGGATTTCCATCGCGCCGGCGCGGTTCATTTCCTCGCGCACGATCGCCTCGACCTTGCCCAGCACGCGCAATCCCAGCGGCGACCAGGTGTAGATGCCGGCGGCGAGCTTGCGGATCATCCCGGTGCGCAGCATCAGCCGATGGCTGGCGATTTCCGCGTCCGCGGGCACTTCCTTGACGGTCGAGAGGTGAAAGCGGGACAGGCGCATGGGGTTCCATCGGGTAAACGGGAACCTTCGATTCTAGCAGCCGGCGGGAAGCCGCGCGGTGCTCCGGCGCGCGGGCGCGCCCGCCGCCGCGCGACGCGGCAGGGGCGCATTGCGTTCCGGGCTCAGTGCCCGGTGCAGAACAATTTGATCTGCTGATTCGCCTTTTCGATTTGCGCGGCCTGGGTTTTCGCCGCTTCGCCGTCGGCCTCGGGCTTCTGGTCCTCGAGCACCGTGAGATTGCGCTTGGCGACTTCGCAATTGCGCCGGATGTCCTCGGGCGAATAGCCGGCCGCGGCGGCGAGGTCCGGGCCGGACGGCGTGGCGGCGCCGCCGCCTTCGTCGGCGGCGCTGCCGGTGGTGACGCCTCCGCTGACCTTCAGCTTCTGCGCCCTGGTCACGTTCGCCGGCGGCGGGGAATCGGAGAAGTGCTTGACGCCGTTGGCGTCGGTCCAGGAGTACATGTCGGCCGCGACTGCGGGCAGGCCGGCGATCGACAGGGCGAGCAGGAGCCAGTGGCGTTTCATCGGTCAGACCTTCGCGTCAGGTTCGCGGTGCCCAGGGCGGCACGTCGGCAGCGCGACTGGATAGCACCAGTCGCGCCGCGACACAAGCGAGAACGCCGGGAATTGAGGATCACGGTACACTTGTGGCGACCGTCCAGCTGGCGCTGATCGACATGGCCGACACCTCGACCGGCGCGCGCAAACCGCCGCGCGGCATCTACCTGCTCCCGAACCTGTTCACGACGGGGGCGATGTTCGCGGGGTTCTACGCGATCGTCGCCGGCATCGGCGGGCGCTACACCGACGCGGCGATCGCCGTGTTCGTCGCCGCGATCCTGGACGGCCTGGACGGCCGGGTCGCGCGCCTCACCGGCACGCAGAGCGAATTCGGCGTGCAGTACGACTCGCTGTCCGACCTCGTCAGCTTCGGCCTCGCGCCGGCGCTCGTGCTCTACACCTGGTCGCTGTCGGCGCTGCGCGCCTACGGCTCGGGCTGGGGCAAGCTGGGCTGGGCGGCGGCCTTCATCTACGCGGCCTGCGCCGCCTTGCGGCTGGCCCGCTTCAACACCCAGGTCGGCGTGGCCGACAAGCGCTATTTCCAGGGCCTGGCCAGCCCGGCCGCGGCGGGGCTGTGCATGTCCTTCGTCTGGGCGATCGAGGAAAAGGGGCTGTTCGGCTTCACCGCCAGCGACATGGATTTCGTGACCCCGGTCGTGGCCATCCTCGCCGGCCTGCTGATGGTCAGCCGCGTGCGCTATTTCAGCTTCAAGGCCTGGCCGACCTCCGACCGCGTGCCGTTCATCTGGATGCCGGCGGCGATGCTGATCCTGGTCGCGCTCGCGGTCGATCCGCCGCGCGTGCTGTTCGCCATCGCCGTGCTCTACGTGCTTTCCGGCCCGGTGATGACGCTGTGGGGCCTGCGCCAGAAGCGCAGCAGCCGGCGCGCGCTGCGCGCGGCCGGCAGCAGGGACGAGGAATGAGTCCCGCGCGCGCCCGCGCCGCCGCATCGGGCCCGCGACGCCCGAGGCCGCGCGCGGACGCGCCCGGCGAGGCCGACACGCTGGCGTTCCTGGCCGAGCTCTCGCGCGCGCTGGCCGTGTCGGTGGACCTGCGCCGCACGTTGGCGGAGGCGATCACGCGCGTGGCCGCCTTCATGCGCGTGGAGGCGGCCTCGCTGTTCCTGCTCGACGCGAGCGGTGAGGCGCTGGAATGCCGCGTCTGCGTCGGCCCGGTGGACATCGCCGGCGTGCGCGTCGGCCTGGGCGAGGGCATCGTCGGCCGGGCCGTGGCGGCGAACGAGGCGCAGGTGGTCGCCGACGCGGGCCGCGATGCGCGCGTCTGGCGCGCCGTCGACGACGCCACCGGCTTCGTCACGCGCAGCCTGGCCTGCGCGCCGCTCGCCACCGCCGCCGGCCCGATCGGCGCGATCGAGATCGTCAACCGCCGCGACGGCGTGCCGTTCACCGACGCCGACGCGCGCCTGCTCGGCCTGATCGCCGCGCCGGCGGCCCTGGCCATCAACAATGCGCGCCTGGCCGGCGAGCTGGTCGAGCAGCAGCGCCTCAGGCGCGAGCTCGACCTCGCGCGGCAGCTGCAGGCGTCGCTGCTGCCCCGGCCGCGCCCGGCGCCGTTTCCGGTCGCCGGCGTGCACCGGCCGGCCTACGAGACCTCCGGCGACTTCTACGATTTCTTCGACTGCGCCGACGGCCGCATCGGCTTCGTCGTCGGCGACGTGTCCGGCAAGGGGCTGGACGCCGCGCTGCTGATGACGCGCGCGGCGAGCCTGCTGCGCTGGGCCGGCAAGGACGGCCTCGCGCCGGCCGCCTGGCTCGCGCGCGCGAACGAGGAGCTCTGCCGGACCGTGAGCGACGGGCGCTTCGTCTGCGCGCTGGTCGGCTACTGCGACCGCGCCGCCGCGCGCGTGCGCTTCGCCGGCGCGGGCTTCCCGCCGGTGCTCGTGCGGCACGGCGGCACGCTCGTCGAGCACGCCGCCGGCGGCCCGCCGCTCGGCATCGTCGCCGACGCCGCGTTCGAGGAGCACGACGTCGAGCTCGCCGGCGGCGCGCTGTACGCGTTCTCCGACGGCGCCGTGGACGTGCGCGACGCGCAGGGCCGGCGCCTCGGCGCCGCCGGCCTGCGCACGCTGATCGCGCGGCACGCCGCCGCCGCGCCGCAGGCCCGGCTGCAGGCCCTGCTGGCCGACCTGGAGCGGCTGCGCCTCGTCGACGACACCACGCTGCTGCTCGTCGAGGCGCCGGCCGCCGCGCCGCGGGTGCTGCTGGACGTGCACGTGCGGGCGCAGCCAGCCGAGCTGCGTCCGCTGCGCGCTGCGGTCCGCCGCGCGCTCGATGCGCTCGGCGTCGGGCCGGATCTGCGCGAACGCCTCGTGCTGGCCGTCGACGAGGCCTGCGCGAACGTCATCCGGCACGGCTACGGCGAGGCCGGCGAGGGCGACATCGGCCTGCGCATCCTGCTCGACGGAACGCTGCTCGGCTTCGAGCTGACCGACGCCGCGCCGGGCGTCGATCCGGCCCGCGTGCGGCCCAAGCCGCTCGGCGAATGCCGCTGCGGCGGCTTCGGCGTGGCGCTGATCGACGAGGTCATGGACGATTGGCGCATCGACCCGCTGCCGGGCGGGCAGGGCAACCGGCTGATGCTGCGCAAGCGGATCGGCGCGACGGACGACGGACGGAAGGACGGGGCATGAACGCGAATGCGGGTACGAACGGCGTGGCCAGCGAGATGGGCGAGGGCTACGTGCTCGTGCGCCTCAGCGGCGAGGTGGACCTGTCCTGGTCGCAGGCGGTGCGGCGCGCCGTGCTCGACGCGCTCGACGCCGGCCCCGCGGTCGCCGTCGACCTGTCGGCGGTCAGCTACATCGACTCGTCCGGCATCGCCGCCCTGGTGGAAGGCTTCCAGAACGCGCGTGCGCGGGGCCAGCGTTTCGCGCTGGTCGCCGTCAGCGACGCGGTGCGGGCGGTGCTCGAGCTGGCGCGGCTCGACCGCGTGTTCCTGCTCGTGCCGACGCCGGACGCCATGATCGCCGCGTGAGCGCGCCGGCACGCCCGCTCGCCAGCCTGGGCCGCGCCGCGGCCGAGGCGTTCGCCGGCATCGGCCATGCCGCGATGCTGCTGTTCGAGTCGCTCTACTACGCCGTCGCCGGCTGGCGCGTCGGCCAGCCGGTGCGTCTCGCCGCGGTGGCGCGGCAGATGCGCGAGATCGGCGCGGACGCGCTGCCGATCGTCGGCCTGCTCGCGTTCACCGTCGGGCTGATGCTCGGCATCCAGTTCATCGCGTCGCTGTCGGAGTTCGGCGCGCAGTCGCAGGTGGTCGTCGCCGTGGCCAAGTCGGTCACGCGCGAGTTCGGCGCGCTGATCACCGCGATCCTCGTCGCCGGCCGCTCCGGCTCGGCGCTGGCGGCGCGGATCGGCTCGATGACCGTGTCGCAGGAAGTCGACGCGCTGGCCGTCATCGGCATCGAGCCGGTGCGCTACCTGGTCGCGCCGGCGCTGCTGGCGATGCTGGTCATGCTGCCGGCGCTGACGATCTTCGCCGATGCCGCGGCGATGCTCGGCGCGGCGCTGTACAGCGCGCCGGCGCTGAACGTCACGCCGTCGGCCTACCTGCTGCAGACGATGTCGCTGCTGACCCCCGGCGACGTCTGGCAGGGCCTGGCCAAGAGCGTCGTGTTCGCCGTGCTGATCACGCTGATCGGCGTCGGCACGGGCTTCTCGGTCAGCGGCGGCGCCGAGGGCGTCGGCCGCGCGGCGACGCGTGCGGTGGTGCTGTCGATCTGCTGGATCATCGTCGTCGACATGGTCTTCTCGTTCTTCCTGAACCGGTGACATGGCGAGCGAATGCATTCCACCGCCGCTGATCGATGCGATCCGTGTGCTCCGCTACGCGATCGCGGATGCCGGGGTGCGTTACGCGCGCAGCAGTGTTTCGTATCGCGGAGCCAGGATCTGCACGGATTTCGTGGAACGCTTCCGCGAGGTCGTGCTCCTGCGCGAAAAGGCCGGCGCGGAGCCCGCGCCGTGACCGACGCCCCGCCGCTGATCGAAGTCGAGAAGCTCGAGGCCTGGTACGGCCGCCGGCGCATCCTGCACGGCATCGACTTCGAGGTGCAGCCGGGCGAGATCCGCGTGATCATGGGCGGATCGGGCTCGGGCAAGAGCACGCTGCTGCGCCACCTGCTCGGCCTGCAGCGGCCGGCCGCCGGCCGTGTCCGCCTGTTCGGCGTCGACCTGGGCGGCGCCGGCCCGCGCGAGCTGCTCGAGGTGCGCAAGCGCATCGGCGTGTCGTTCCAGGGCGGCGCGCTGCTGACCTCGCTCAGCGTCGGCGAGAACGTCGCCCTGCCGCTGCGCGAGCACACCCGGCTGGACGAGTCGACGATCCGCATCATGAGCCGGCTCAAGCTCGAGGTGGTCAACCTCGGCGGCTTCCAGGACCTGATGCCGAACCAGCTCTCCGGCGGCATGGTCAAACGCGCCGCGCTGGCGCGCGCGATCGTCATGGACCCGCGCCTGCTGTTCTTCGACGAGCCGTCGGCGGGGCTCGACCCGGTGGTCTCGGCCGAGCTCGACGAGCTGATCCTGCGCCTGCGCGACGCGCTGCGCATGACCATCGTGGTCGTCACCCACGAGCTGGAGAGCGCGTTCAAGATCGCCGATACGATCACCGTGCTCGACCAGGGCGAGATCCTGATGACCGGGCCGGTCGCCGCCGTGCGCGCCGCGCCCGACGAGCGCATCCAGGACCTGCTGAACCGGCGCCCGCGCGAGGTGCAGGTGGACGCGGACGCGTACCTGCGGCGCCTGACCGAAGAGGAAGCCTGATAAAGTGCGCGCGAGGGGCATGCCTTGAGACGCGACACCGTCAACTACACGCTGGTCGGCCTCGTGGTCGTGGCCGCGCTGGCGCTGCTGCTGGTCGGCCTTGCGCTGATCACGGGGCGCGGCGTGGCCACCGAAGACTACGTCGTGCGCTACCGCAGCGTCGCCGGCCTGCGCTACGGCGCGCCGGTGTTCTACCAGGGCTATCGCATCGGCCAGGTCGGCGGCATCACGCCCGAGCGCACCGCCGAGGGCACGCGCTACCGCGTCGTGCTGTCGATCCGCCGCGACTGGCCGATCCCGGCCGACAGCCCGGCGCGGCTGCAGTCGAGCGGGCTGCTCGCCGACGTGTCGGTCGGCATCCGCGAGGGTGCCAGCCGCGAGATGCTGCCGCCCGGCGGCGAGCTGCGCGGCGAGGAGGGCGGCGACCTGTTCCTGGCGATGAACGAGCTGGCCGGGCAGATCAACGAGCTCACGCGCACGCAGATCAAGCCGCTGGTGCAGACGCTGTCGCAGCGCATCGATTCGATCAGCGGCACGCTCGACAAGAGCGCGCCGCTGATCCTGGAGCAGACGCGCGTGCTGCTCGAGCGCATGAACCGCGCCTCGGACGCGCTGAACGACGTGCTCAGCCCCGGCAACCGTGCCGCGGTCGGCGCGATCCTCGGCGAACTGAAGAAGTTAGGCAGCGAGCTGCACGAGACGCGCGAGACGCTGGACCAGGCGCTCGGCGAATTCGCCGGCATCGCCAAGGAGAACCGGCCCGACGTGCGCCGCTCCGTGCAGGACCTCTCCAGCGTGCTGCAGGCGCTGTCCAGCCGCATGGACGTGATCACGCACCACCTGGAATCCTCCAGCCGCAACCTCGACGAGTTCAGCCGCGAGATCCGGCGCAGCCCGAACCGGCTGATCCTGGCACCGAAGGCCGACAAGCTGCAGGAGGACGAGCCGCAATGATCCGGCGCATCGCCGTGCTGACCGCCGCCGCGCTGCTGGCCGCCTGCAGCGCGCCGACGGTCCCCGATTTCACGTATTTCCGCCTGCCGCGGCCGGAACCGCTGGAGGCGCTGCCCGCGCCGCTGCTCGGCGATCCGGTGGTGGTCGACGCGTTCGGCGCGGACGGCCTGTACGCGGACCAGGCGCTGATCTACGCGCTCGATCCGGGCGCGCAGCAGCTGCGCCAGTACCATTACCAGCTCTGGACCGATCCGCCCACGCGCATCCTGCAGCGCCGCCTGATCCTGCAGCTGCGCACGGCCGGCATCGCGCCGCAGGTCACCGACGAGCTGCCGGCCAGCCAGCCGGCGGTGCGCATCGCCGGGATCATCCTGAGGTTCGACCGCGTGCCGGACGGCCACGGCGGCTACGGCGTCGTCGTGGCGCTGAAGCTGCGCGCCGACGGCCGCGACGGGGTGCCGCTGATCGACGACTACTACCGCGCCGAGAAGCCGGCCGCCGGCAAGGACGTCAAGGCCAGCGTCGACGCGTACGGCGCGGCCATCGACACGATCTTCGCGCAGTTCTACGCCGACCTGCGCCGACGCGGAGCGAAGCATGCGGGATGAAGCGAGCCTGCGCCGGCTGGCGGAAATGGACATCGACGTCTACGTGCCGCGCGCCGCGGCGCGCCACGATGCGCCGGCACCGGCACCGGCACCGGTCGCGGCTGCACGGCCGGCGCTGCCGGCCGGCGTTCCGGCGCCGGCGCCCGCCGCGGCGGTCGACGCGCTGCTGCTGGCCGACGCGGCAGACCGCGGCGCCGAGGCGCTGCTCGGCGACGTCGTGCGCGCGCTGGCATTCGCCCGCATCACCGCCGCGCGCAGCGCCGCCGCCGACGAGGCGGCGCTGGCCTCGGCCGCGGCGCTGGTGGCGTTCGGCGAGGCCCAGGCGCGCGCCGCCGGCGCCGCGCTGCCGGCGCAGCGCCAGCGCGAGATCGGCTGGGTGGTCGCCGGCGATCCTGCCGCGCTGGTCGGCGACGCCGCCGCCAAGCGCGCGCTCTGGAGCGAGCTCAGGCGCATGCTGCGCGGCCTGCGCGCCCGCCGACACGCGGGGGCTTGAGAGGGCCGGTCGCAGCCGCGATCATGCGGACATGAGCCGCCGGCGAACGCCGGACGCCGCCGAGGGCCCGAATCGACGTGGTCGCGATCCTCAACGCCAAGCCGCCGCAATTCCGCCGCATGCAGGCGGACGATCTCGACCGCGTCGCCGCGATCGAGGCGGCGGCGTACGAATTCCCCTGGAGCCGCGCGATCTTCCACGACTGCCTGCGCGCCGGCTACGAATGCGTCGTGCTCGCCGACGAGACCGCGATCGTCGGCTACGGCATCCTGTCCACCGGCGCCGACGAGGGCCACGTCCTGAACGTCTGCGTCGTTCCGGCCGAGCACGGCAAGGGCCACGGGCGGCGCATCGTCCGGCGCCTGCTCGAGCTCGCGCGCTGGCATCGCTGCGAGCGCGTGTTCCTCGAGGTGCGGCCGTCGAACCCGCGCGCGATCGCGCTCTACGAATCGATCGGCTTCAACGAGTTCGGCCGCCGGCCGAACTACTACCCGGCGAAGAAGGGGCGCGAGGACGCGATCGTCATGGCGATGGAGCTGCTCGCCGATCCGTGAGCCGCCGCCGGCGGCAGCGGCCGGCGGCGCTCGTCCGCTAGATCGCGGCGAGCCGCGCGGCCTGCTCGCGCAGGCCGGCCAGGGCCGTGGAGAACTCGGCGAGGCGCTGCCTTTCCTGCTCGACGACCGCAGGCGGCGTCCGTTCCCCGAAATGAGCCAGCTTGCCCTCGGACTTGACCATCTCGCCCTCGATGCGCCGGATCTCCTTGTCCAAGCGCGCCTTCTCGGCGTCCAAGTCGATCAGCCCGGCGAGCGGGATCAGCACCTTCATGTCGCCGACGACCGCGGCGGCGGCGGGGGGCTCGGATTCGCCGACGTCGAGCCAGCGCTGCGACTCCGCCTTGGCCAGGAACGCGATCGACGCGGCGAACCTCGCCTGGCGCGTGCGGTCGGCGGCCTGGCCGCTGGCGTACAGCAGCGGGATCGCCTTCGCCGGCGCGATGTTCATTTCGCTGCGGATGCGGCGGATCTGCGTGAGCACCGCGCGCAGCCATTCGATGTCGGCGCTGGCCGCGGCGTCGTCGGCCGGCAGCTCCTCGGCGCGCGGGTAGCTGCGCTGCGTGATGCTGGCTTCCTTCAGGACGAGCAGCGGCGCGACCGATTGATAGATTTCCTCGGTGATGAACGGCGTGATCGGATGCAGCGCGCGCAGCGCGGCTTCGAGCACGTACAGCAGCGTGTGCCGCGTCGACGCCGCCGCGGCCTTGTCCTCGCCGCCCAGCGCGGGCTTGGCGAGCTCGACGAACCAGTCGCAGTACTCGTTCCAGACGAACTCGTACAGCGCCTGCGCGACGAGGTCGAAGCGGTAGAGCCTCATCTGCGCCTCGACCTCGGCGAGCGTGGCGCGCAGGCGCGCGACGATCCACTTCTCCGCCGCGGTCGTCGGTGCCTGCGCGCGCGCTCCGGCGGCTGCCGGGACGGCGCTGCCGATTCCCGATTCCCGATTCCCGATTCCCGTGTTCATCAACACGAAGCGCGCCGCATTCCACAGCTTGTTGCAGAAGTTCCGGTAGCCGTCGGCGCGCTTGAGGTCGAAGTTGATCGTGCGGCCGTAGGTGGCGAGCGCGGCGAACGTGAAGCGCAGCGCGTCGGCGCCGACGGCGGGAATGCCGGCCGGGTAGTCCTTGCGGATGCGCTTCTCCACCTTCTCGCGCGCCTGCGGGATCAGCAGCGCCGCGGTGGACTTCCTCACCAGCGACTCGAGGTCGATGCCGTCGATGAGGTCGAGCGGGTCGATCGTGTTGCCCTTCGACTTGGACATCTTCTGGCCTTCGGCGTCGCGCACGATGGCGTTGATGTACACCTCGCGGAACGGCACGCGGCCGGTGAAGTAGCGCGTGGCCATGACCATGCGCGCGACCCAGAAGAAGATGATGTCGAAGCCGGTCACCAGCACGCTGCTCGGCAGGAACGCCTGGAAGCGCTCCCATTCCGCGGCGCGCTCCGGCGTCTCGCCGGGCCAGCCCAGCGTCGAGAACGGCCACAGCGCGGACGAGAACCAGGTGTCGAGCACGTCGTCGTCCTGCCGCAGCGCGCCGATCGGCGGCTGCGGCGCGTGGGCGATCGCGTCGGCCTCGTCCTCGCCGACGAAGATGTTGCCGGCCTCGTCGTACCAGGCGGGGATGCGATGGCCCCACCAGAGCTGGCGGCTGACGCACCAGTCCTGGATGTTCTCCAGCCACTGGCTGTACGTCGTCGACCAGTTCTCCGGCACGAACCGGATCTCGCCGTCGCGCACCGCCGCCAGCGCCGGCTCGGTGATGGCGCGGCGCCCGCCCGGACGCCCGTCCGGCAGCGTGTCGCGCGTCAGGTCGAGGAACCACTGGTCGGTCAGCATCGGCTCGATGATCGCGTCGGAGCGCTGGCTCACCGGCACCTGCAGCTTGTGCTTCTTCGTCTCGACGAGCAGCCCCTCGGCTTCGAGGTCGGCCAGGATCGCCTTGCGCGCGGCGAAGCGGTCGAGGCCGCGGTATTTCTCCGGCGCGTCGTCGTTGACCTTGGCGTCGAGCGTCAGGACGACGATCGGCGCGAGGCCGTGCCGCTGGCCGATCTGCCAGTCGTTGAAATCGTGCGCCGGCGTGATCTTGACCGCGCCGGTGCCGAACTCGCGCTCGACGTACTCGTCGGCGATGACCGGGATCTCGCGCCCGGTCAGCGGCAGCTTCAAGGTCTTGCCGATCAGCGCCTGGTAGCGCTCGTCCTCCGGGTGCACGGCCACGGCGACGTCGCCGAGCATCGTCTCCGGGCGCGTCGTCGCCACGACCAGGCCGTCGCCGCCGTCGGACGCCGGGTAGCGGATCGACCACAGCGAGCCGTCCTTCTCCTCGTTGTTGACCTCGAGGTCGGACACGGCCGTCATCAGCACCGGGTCCCAGTTGACCAGGCGGCGGCCGCGGTAGAGCAGGCCGTCGCGGTACCAGGCGACGAACACGCGGCGCACCGCCGCCGACAGGCCCTCGTCCATCGTGAAGCGTTCGCGCGACCAGTCCACCGAGGCGCCGAGGCGGCGCATCTGGTTCGTGATCGTCGAGCCGGACTGCTCCTTCCAGGCCCAGACGCGCTCGACGAAGGCCGTGCGGCCCAGATCGTGGCGGTTCAGCCCTTCGGCGGCCAGCTGGTTCTCGACGATCTTCTGCGTGGCGATGCCGGCATGGTCGGTGCCGCCCTGCCAGAGCGTGCGGAAGCCGCGCATGCGGTGATAGCGGATCAGCGCGTCCATGATCGTCTGCTGGAACGCGTGGCCCATGTGCAGCGTGCCGGTCACGTTCGGCGGCGGCAGCAGGATGCAGTACGGCTCGCCGGCGGCGGCGGGCTCGAACAGCCCGCGCGCCTCCCATTCGGCGTACCACTTCGACTCGATCTGACCGGGTTCGAAACTCTTGTCCATGGGCGCGATGGTCCGCGCCGCGCGCGAACGCGGCGCTCTGGTGGCGGAAAACGGGCCATTGTAGGGGACGGGCGGGACCGCGCCCAACTGCGCTATCGTCGGCGCATGGCCGGAGGACAGCGACGACCGCGGGCGTGCAGGTGATCGACCATCCCCTGGTGCAGCACAAGCTGACGCTGCTCAGGAAGAAGACGACCAGCACGGTGGAGTTCCGCCGCCTGCTCGGCGAGCTGTCCGCGCTGATGGCCTACGAGGTGCTGCGCGACCTGCCGATGCGCGAGGTGCCGATTGAGACCCCGGTCGCCCCGATGGCCGGCCGGCTCGTCGACGGCAAGAAGATCGTCTTCGTGGCGATCCTGCGCGCCGGCATCGGCATCCTCGACGGCATGCTCGGCATCGTGCCGGGCGCGCGCGTCGGCCACATCGGCCTGTACCGCGACCCGTCGACGCTGCGCGCGGTCGAGTACTACTTCCGCATGCCGCGCGGCATGGCCTCGCGCGACGCGATCGTGGTCGATCCGATGCTGGCCACCGGCCATTCGGCGATCCTGGCGCTCGACCGGCTCAAGCAGGAACGTCCGCGCTCGATCCGCTTCGTCTGCCTGGTCACCTGCCCCGAGGGCATCGAGAACGTGCGCCGGCACCATCCCGACGTGCCGATCCACACGGCGGCGATCGACGAGCGCCTGAACGACCACGGTTACATCGTGCCCGGACTGGGCGACGCCGGCGACCGCTACTTCGGCACGAAGTAGGCGCGCGCCCGGCGCGCGGCGGCGGCCGCGCCTCACATGTCGTGCTTGGCGACCTCGAAGCCGGCCTGGCGGTAGGTCTTCCAGCGCTCGCGCGAGCCGGTGCGCAGCGCCTCGTCGGCCGGCACGACCTCGAGCACGCGCTCGAACAGGCCGGGCGCGCAGTCGTCGCGCAGGTTGATCACCAGCGGACGATCCGCGACGCGCACGTCCGGCGGCACGATCAGCACGGCCGTGACGTCGTCGTCCTCGTCGCCGGCGATCTGGTGCGGCACGAAGGCGTCGTCGTCGAACGCCCAGAGCTTCTCGTCGAGCTCCTCGGCCTGGTCGAGGGAGCGGGCCAGGATCAGCGTCGGCTGCGCGCTGGCGAACGCGCGCTTGGCCAGCTCGCAGACCAGCAGCAGCGGGTCGTCGCGGAAGCGCGGCTTGTCGATCAGGTAGAAGTCGGCGCGCGGCATGCGGTCAGAGCCGTGGCGCCGGCTGGATCGGGCCGGAGCTCAGCGCCAGCGCGAGGAACATGCCGACCATCATCGCGACGATGCCGCCGAACACGACGCCGAAGAAGCTCAGGATCGCCTGCCCGCGCTGGCCCGCCGGGCGCGTCTTGTAGAGGTAGTAGGGCACGAACACCGAGGTCAGCAGCACGATGCCGACGTTCAGCCACCACGGCCGGCGGATGCCGAGCTGGTGCGAGTCGAGCCCGAGCCAGACGAAGCAGGCCACCAGCAGGGCGATCTCGTAGACGATGTTCAGGCCGCTGCTGCGCAGGCCGGCGATCGCGGCCTGCGCGCCCTGCGGATCGGTCAACCCGGGATAGAACGCGACCAGCAGGCCGCCGAAGACCAGGTTGATGCCGAACACCGCGGCGATGGCCTGCATCTTGCGGCGCTGGATCGCGGCGGCGTCCATGCTCATTCGCTGCGGTCGATCAGGTACTGCGCGAGCAGCGGCACCGGCCGGCCGGTCGCCAGGCCCTTGCGGCCCTCGTCCCAGGCGGTGCCGGCGATGTCCAGGTGCGCCCAGCGGCGTCCGTTCGTGAAGCGCGCCAGGAAGCAGCCGGCGGTGATCGCGCCGGCGTACTTGCCGCCGATGTTGGCGACGTCGGCGAAGCCGGAGTCGAGCTGGCTCTGGTAGTCGTCCCACAGCGGCAGGCGCCAGGCGCGGTCGTGCGTCGCCTCGCCGGCGGCGAGCAGCTGCGCGGCCAGCTCGTCGTCCTTGGTCATCAGGCCCGAGGCGTGCTTGCCGAGCGCGACCACGCAGGCGCCGGTCAGCGTCGCCGCGTCGATGATGACCTCAGGGTCGAACGTCTGCGCGTAGGTCAGCGCGTCGCAGAGGATCAGGCGGCCCTCGGCGTCGGTGTTCAGCACCTCGATCGTCAGGCCGGACATGCTGGTCAGCACGTCGCTCGGCCGGTAGGCGCCGCCGTCGGGCATGTTCTCGACGGCCGGCACGACGCAGACCAGGTTCAGCGGCAGCGCGAGCTCGACGGCGGTCAGGAACGTGCCGAGGACGCCGGCCGCGCCGCACATGTCGAACTTCATCTCCTCCATGCCGGCGCCGGGCTTGAGCGAGATGCCGCCGGTGTCGAACGTGATGCCCTTGCCGACCAGCGCGTACGGGCGCGCCTTGTCCGCGCGGCCCTGCCAGCGCAGCACGATGAGCTTGGGCGGGTTCGCCGAGCCCTGCGCCACGCCGAGCAGCGAGCCCATGCCGAGCTTGCGCATGTCCTCGCGCTCGAGCACCTCGAGCGTGACGCCCTCGTGCTCGTCGGCGATGCGCTTGGCCTGCGCGGCGAGGTAGGCCGGATTGCAGATGTTCGGCGGCAGGTTGCCGAGCTCGCGCGCGAAGCGCACGCCGCTGGCGATCGCCGCGGCCTCGGCCAGCGCGCGCGCGGACCTGGCGTCGTCGCCGCCGGCGAACGCGATCGCGCCGAGCTGCGCCGCCTTCGGCGGGTCCTTCGGCTTGAACGTGGCGGTGTAGCGGTACGCCTGATGGTCCGCGGCGAGCGCCGCGGTGCGCAGCCGCCAGGCGGCGTCGCGGCCGGGCACCTCGACCTGGGTGAGATACGACGCCGCCGAGTCGATCGGCAGGTTGCGCAGCGCGCGCGCCGCCTCCGTGGCGGCGCGGTGGAACGCCGCGGCGTCGAACTTCTTCTGCTCGCCGAGGCCGACCACCAGGACGCGCGGCGCGGCGATCTGCGGCAGGCCGAACAGCAGCGTGCTGCTGCCGGCCTTGCCGGTCGCGTCGCCGCTCTCGATCAGGCGCTTGATCGCCCCGCCGGACTTCTCGTCGACGCGGGCGGCGGCGCCGGTCAGCACCGAGCCTTCGTAGAGGCCGACGACGATGCAGGCGGCGGCGGCGTTTTCCGGCGCTTCGGCGGTGGTGGTGAACTTCAGAGTCATGGAAGGTTCCGAGTGTTTCTGGATGATCATCCGGCACGGGCGCGGTTACACTTCGTGGGATTTTCCGACGAAACAGCCCGGAACGGTCCGGAACGGACGCCGCCGCGGGCCGTCCGCTTGTCGCCCCGGCGGACCCGCGAAGCCACCATCAGCACGCGCATGAAGCCCACCATTCTAAGGCAAAGCCCCGCCGTCATGCGCGCCGCCGCGCGGCTGCGGCTGCGCGTGATCGACCGCTACCTGCTGCGCGAGGTGGCGACCAGTTTCCTGGCCGCCACGGTGATCCTGCTGCTGGTCACCGTCGGCGGCGCGGCCGCGGACCTCCTGGCCAAGATCGCGCGCGGGCGCATCCCGGCCGACCTGCTCTTCACGCTGATCGGCCTGCGCACGGTCGGCGCGCTGACGATCCTGATGCCGCTGGCGGTGCTGCTCGGCATCCTGTTCGCCTACGGGCGCATCTGGCGCGACAGCGAGATGGCCGTGCTGCAGTCCTCCGGGCTCGACCTGGCCGGGCTGATGCGCCCGCTCGTGCTGTTCGTGCTGCCGGCGATGCTGCTGCTCGGGCTGATCTCGTTCTGGTTCGCCCCGGCGGCCGACCGCCTCTCGCAGCAGCGGCTGCAGGAGGCCAACCGCTCGCTGATCGTCGCCGGCCTGGAGCCGGGCCGCTTCGTCGAGCTGCCGGGCCGCGACGGCGTGATCTACGTCGGCGAGATGTCCGCCGACGGCACGCAGTTCAAGCGCATGTTCATCGAGAGCGAGCGCGTCGACCGCGACAGCGGCAAGACGCGCGTCGACGTGATCACCGCGACGCACGGCTTCCTCTACCACGACGCCGACGGCGAAGGCCGCTACATCGCGCTGCAGGACGGCTTCCGCGTCGAGGGCCAGCTCGGCCAGGACGACTTCCGCCTGATGCGCTTCACGCGCAACGACATCAAGCTGCCCGACAGCGCCAGCGACGACAGCGAGCTCACGGTCAAGCGTTCGGCGCCGACCGGCGTGCTGCTGCGCGCGCGGGACGACCTCGTCATGCTCGCCGAGCTGCACTGGCGGCTCGCCGCGCCGCTGTCGGTGCTGGTGCTCGCGCTGCTCGCGCTGCCGCTGTCGAAGTCCAGCCCGCGCGAGCCGCGCTACGCGCGCCTGCTGGTGGCGCTGCTGGTCTGGCTGATCTACTACAACGGCCTGCTGCTCGGGCGGTCCTGGATCGGGCAGGGGCGGCTCGCGCCGGGCTTCGGCTTCTGGTGGGTGTACCTGCCGACGATCGCCGTGGCGGTCTGGCTGATCTGGAGCGGCGAGCGCCTGAGGCGTCCGCGTGCGGCGCGGAGGGCCGTCTGATGCGCCTGCAGCTGCAATGGCCCGTGTTCAAGCGCGTCGACCGCCTGGTCGCGATGGCCGTGCTGACGACCGTCGGGCTGGCCTGGCTCACGATCGTGGCGCTGGACGCGTTCCGCATCTTCATCGCCGAGCTGAACGACGTCGGCCAGGGCCAGTACACGCTGGCGAAGGCCGCCGCCTACGTGCTGCTGACCGTGCCGCGGCGCTTCTACGAGCTGTTCGTCTACGCGGCGCTGATCGGCGGCCTGCTCGGCCTCGGCGGCCTGGCCAACAGCGGCGAGCTGACCGCGCTGCGCGCGGCGGGGCTGTCCAAGCTGCGCATCTGCGCCTCGGTCGCGCTCGGGCTCGGCCTGCTCACCGCCGGCGTCGCCCTGCTCGGCGAGACCGTCGGGCCGTACGGCGAGCGCAAGGCGCAGGCGCTGCAGCTCGCGGCGAAATCCAAGGACGTCGCCCTGGCCAGGGGCGGAGCGCTGTGGGCGCGCGACGGCGGCACCGTGATCGGCGCCCGCCGCGGCCATACGCACGGCAGCGGCGAGGTCGATCTCGACGGCGTGCGCCTGTTCGAGTTCGACGCCGAGGGGCGCCTGGTCTCGCTGTCGCTGGCCGAACGCGCCCGGCACGCCGGCGGCGACTGGACGCTCGAGAACGTGCGGCGCACCGAATTCGGCAGCGAGAGCGCCCGCAGCACCCAGCAGGCCGAGGTGCGCTGGCAGTCCAGCCTCGATCCGCGCCTCCTCGCCACCAGCATCATCCAGCCGCAGTACATGACGCTGGCGGACCTCGGGCGGAACATCGGCTACCTGGACCGCAACCACCAGGACGCGTCGAGCTTCCGCAGCGCGTACTGGGCGCGCATCTTCTACCCGGTGAACGTGCTGGTGCTCGCGTTCTGCGCCGTGCCGTTCGCGTTCGGCGCGCTGCGCAGCGGCGGCCTGTCCAAGCGCCTGTTCATCGGCATCGTGCTCGCGCTCGGCTTCTACTTCCTGCAGCGCGCGATCGTCAGCCTCGGCGCGGTCTACAACCTGCACCCGGCCACGGCGAACCTGATCCCGCCGCTGCTGCTGGCCGCGGCGGCGTTCGCGTACTTCCGCCGCAGCGCGTAGCATAGGCGACGGTGCCGAATGCCGGCGCCGCAAGTGGTGAGCTTCGGGCACTGCTTTGCGCGGCAAGGAGCTCACGTTCCTGCCGTCCGGCGACGATTGGGGTGGTCTCGCCGGCCGGCTTCCAAACAAGGGGAAATGGAAATGAGCAGATCGTCAGCCGTTCTTCTGGCGTTGTTCGCGATTTCCGCCGAGCTGCCCGCCCAGACGGCGCCTCCCGTGGACGGCATCTACTGGGATCCCGGCAAGGGAGGCCGCGGCTACGCCGTCGAGACACAAAACGACAGCATGTTCGTGGCCATATTCGACTACGACGCCGATTCTTCGCCGAGCTTCTACACGATACAGGCGCAGTGGGACCCCGTGCGTCGCCGTGCCAGAAATGCGGAACTGCTTCAGGTGACCTCGGGACCCTGGATCGGTGGAGCGTATTCTCCTCCGGGGGAAATCGTCAGCCGCGGACCTGTCGTCCTCGAATTTCCTTCGTTCACGACCGCGCGCTTTACCTACAACGGGCAGACCTCGAACCTGCAGCGGTTCCTGTTCGGCTATGGGCCGCAAGCCAATTCGCTGATGCAGGGGCTCTGGCACGCGACTTACGGCGCCGATCTCACTTTCGGCGACTTCGTGGTCATCACGGGGGACTGCACCGTCTCGTCGTGCTCCGATCTGTCGGAGCCGTTCGTGGGGCATCTGGGTTCCTCGACGAGTCGGGTCATCGTCGGTTCGCGGCTGTCGGATGGAAGCGTGTTGATGCTCGCCGATTCGTCCACCAGCTACTACTCGCTGTACGCGTTCGAGCTCAGGGTCAACCAGTGGGTCGGCTGGGAAGCGACGTTCCGCAAGACGGAGACGACGTTTCCCACGTCCGGATTGCTGATGGTCGCCGACAGAATGTTCGGCCCGGCCTTTTCCGATTCGCTGAAGACCGAGAAGGCCGGAGGCGACCCCCGGACATTCGACGGCATGGATGCGCTGAAGGCCGGTTCGGCGGCTGTTCCTCTGGGTTCGACCGGCGCCGGCAAGTCGCTTGCCGCTGACGAGCGGAACGTCCGGGCGACGTTCCCGGCGCTCGTCACGGCGTTGCAGGCCATGCGCTAGTCCCGAGGGCATGCCATCCGCCCTCCGGGCGGATGGCATGCCGACGGCGCCGCGGCTGCGATGCCGTCCTGCCTGCGGTGCCGTGTAATTCGTCGCATTTGCCGGAAGGCGAGCGTGTAAGATACGGCTGTCTTCGTCTTGCGTGCGAGAGCTCCATGAGCAGCGTCGATTTCACCTCGTACCTGAAGCTGATGACGCACAAGAAGGCGTCCGACCTGTTCATCACGGCCGGCGTTCCGCCGTCGATGAAAGTCAACGGGCGCATCGCGCCGATCACGCAGAACGCGCTGACGCCACAGCAGTCGCGCGACATGGTGCTCAACGTCATGACGCCCTCGCAGCGCGAGGAGTTCGAGAAGACGCACGAATGCCAGTTCGCGATCAGCGTGACCGGCGTCGGGCGCTTCCGCGTGTCGTGCTTCTACCAGCGCAACTGCGTCGGCATGGTGCTGCGCCGGATCGAGACCAAGATCCCCACGATCGACGAGCTCGGGCTGCCGCCGATCATCAAGTCGCTGGCGATGACCAAGCGCGGCATCATCATCTTCGTCGGCGCGACCGGCACCGGCAAGTCGACCTCGCTGGCCGCGATGATCGGCTACCGCAACCAGAACTCCACCGGCCACATCATCACGATCGAGGACCCGATCGAGTACGTGCACAAGCACGAAGGCTGCATCGTCACGCAGCGCGAGCTCGGCATCGACACCGACTCGTGGGACAACGCGCTGAAGAACACGCTGCGCCAGGCGCCGGACGTCATCATGATCGGCGAGGTGCGCACGCGCGAGACGATGGAGCACGCGATCAACTTCTCCGAGACCGGCCACCTGTGCCTGTGCACGCTGCACGCGAACAACGCGAACCAGGCGATGGACCGCATCATCCATTTCTTCTCCGAGGACCGCCGCCAGCAGCTGTTCATGGACCTTTCGCTGAACCTCAAGGGCGTGGTCGCGCAGCAGCTGATCCCGACGCCGGACGGCAAGGCGCGCCGCGTGGCGATGGAGATCATGCTCGGCACGCCGCTGGTCGCCGACTACATCCGCCAGGGCGAGATCCACAAGCTCAAGGACGTGATGAAGGAGTCGACGAACCTCGGCATGCGCACGTTCGACCAGAGCCTGTTCGAGCTGTACCAGGCCGGCGAGATCAGCTACGAGGACGCGCTGCGCCACGCCGACTCGGCCAACGAGGTGCGCCTCAAGATCAAGCTCGCCCAGGGCGGCGACGCGCACACGCTGAGCCAGGGCCTGGACGGCGTCGAGCTGCTGGAGACGTGAGGACGCGCGAGCCGGCGGGGCGGGAATCGGGATCGGCGAACCGCTAGAATCGCCGGCCGGCGCCGAAGGCGCGTGTCGTCGGTGCCCGTGCGTGTCCCGATCCCCGATTTCCGATCACCAGTCCCGTCAGCTCGACCGCCTGCGCCGCGTCTGGCAGACGCTCGGCCGCGACGATCCGCTGTGGGCGGTGCTGTCGCATCCGGACAAGCGCGGGCGGCGCTGGCAGCGCGAGGAATTCTTCGCCACCGGCCAGGTCGAGATCGACGCGCAGCTCGCCGCGCTGGCGCCCGCCGGGCTTCCGCTCGGCCGCGACCTGGCGCTGGACTTCGGCTGCGGCGCGGGGCGCCTGACGCGCGCGCTCGGCGCGCATTTCGCCCGTGTCGTCGGCGTCGACGTGTCGGCCAGCATGATCGCGGCGGCGCGCCGGCTGAACGCCGATCGTCCCCATCTCGAGTTCCGCGAGAACGCGTCCGCGCGCATCGAAGGCGTCGCCGACGCGAGCGTGGACTTCGTGTTCTCGCACATCGTGCTGCAGCACATCCCCGAGGCGCTGGCCGCCGGCTACGTCGAGGAGTTCTTCCGCGTGCTCGCCCCTGGCGGCGTCGCGGCGTTCCAGTTCGTCGACGGCGCCGACGACAGCCTGCGCGGCCGCGTGTTCGGCGCGGCTCCCACCCGCTGGCTCAACGTCGCGCGCCGCCTGCTGTGGCGCCGGCGCGAGGTGTTCGAGATGCACGCGCTGCCGGAAGGCGAGCTGCGCGAGCGGCTGGCGCGCCATCCGGACCTGCGCCTGCTGCACGCGATCGACGACGGCGCCGCCGGGCCCGGCTGGCGCGGCCGGCGCTGGGTCGTCGTCAACGGCGCGCCGGCGCCGGTCCGGCTCGCCCGCGGCGACCACGTGCTGTACGTCGATCCCGCCGACGCGCACATCGGCGCGCCGCTGCTCGCCGGGCAGGCGCACGATCCGCACGTCGAAGGCGTGCTGCGCGAGCGCCTGCGGCCGGGCGACGTCGCGCTCGACATCGGCGCGAACATCGGCATCCTGACGCTGCTCGCCGCCGCGCGCGTCGGCGCGGCCGGACGCGTGATCGCCGTCGAGCCGCAGGCGCGCAACCGCACGCTGATCGCGCGCTCCGCGCAGGCGAGCGGATTGGCCAACGTGCGCATCGTGGCCGCGGCGGCCGGCGCCGCCGCCGGAACGATCGAGCTGCGCACGCATCCGTCCACGTCGAACGCCGCGACGCCGGCGGCCGCCGGCGAGCGGTTGAGCGCGGCCGGCGGCCGCGTGATCCGCGTGCCCACGGTCGCGCTCGACGCCGAGCTCGCCGGTCTCGAGCGGCTGGATCTCGTCAAGGTCGATGCCGAAGGCATGGAGCCGCTGGCGCTGCGCGGCATGCAGCAGCTGCTGCAGCGGTTCCGCCCGGTGCTGCTCAGCGAGTTCCACCCCTGGGCGATGGAGCGCGCCACCGGCGTCGCCGCGGCGGACTATCTCGGCTGGCTGCGTGGCCTCTATCCGTCGGTCACGATCCTGCATCGCGACGGCCGCCGCGAGCGTTTCACCGAAGTTGCGGCCGTGATGGACGCCTGGCGGCGCGCGAACGCCGCGGCCGGCATGGACGGCCGGCTGCACCTGGACGTGCTGCTCGGCGCGGACGATTGAACGGCCGCCGGCGTGCGGACCGGCGGCCGCGGACGTCAGGGCTGCGCGAAGTCGACCGTCTCGGTGACGTCGAGGCCTTCGGCGGTCAGCGCGCCGCGCATCTCGATGCGCCGGATCCACTGCGCGTACAGCGCGTAAAGCTGCTGGCTGCCCTCGATCTGGCTGCGCTGCTCGGCGGGAATCTTGTCGGCGAAGCGGCCGATGCCGTCGGCGAGCAGCCGGTAGACCTCGCCGCTCATGCCGAGCTCGAACAGCGTGCCCGGCGTGCCCGGGGCGGCGGCCATTGCCGCGGAGAGCCGCGGCGCTTCGTCCTTGCCGATCGACACGCCGAGCGCCTGGGCGCTCAAAGCCGCATGCAGCTCGAGGCCGGCCGCCGCGCCGGGCAACGCTTCGGCGGGAATCGCGACCGGCTGCCCGTTCGGCTCCAGCTTGAGCTGGGCCAGCGCCGGCGTCGAGACCTGCGCGAGATTGGCCAGGAACGTGGGATTGGTGCTGCCGACGAGCAGCACGCCGCCGACGTCGGGCGTCTGCGCGCCGTCGGGCCAGGAGAAGCGGTCGACCGCGGCGCGCACGCCGACGAGGTCGGCGAACGGCGGCGGGATCACCTGGTCGAGCTTGTCCTTCATCTCGGCGAACGACGCGTTCAGCGGCGCCAGCGACGCGCAGGCGAACGGCGCCTTGGCGACCGCGTCCGCCTGCGCGACGAGGAAGTCGCGCCCGCGCAGCACCGGCAGCGCGAACGCGAGGTCGAACAACGCATCCTTCGCCGCCGTGCCGGGCAGCGCGCCGGGCAGCGCGGCCAGTGCCTTCGCCAAGGCCGGCTCGAGGTCCAGGCGCATGTGCAGCGCCATGTGCGCGGCGTCGAGGGCGGTGTAGCCGAACGCGAGCCGCGGCGCCTTCCGGACCAGCGCCTCCAGCTCGCCGCGGCAGGTCGCGTCGAGCGCCGGCGGCGGTTCCTCGCCGGCGGCGCGCGCGAGCGCCGCCACGCCCGGATCGGTGCCGTACAGCGCCAGCACGCGCTGCGCGTCGATCCAGCCGCTGCCGTAGGGCAGGTAGCCGCGTGCCTTGTTGAGGTCGGCCAGCGCGCCGCTGTCGGCGAGGCTGCGCTGCGGACGGTCCAGGCCGAGCACGCGCCGCTTCAGCCCGTCGTCGGCGGCGGCGGGAAGCACGCCGAACACCAGGTGCCTGCCTTCGACCGCCATCAGGCCGACGACCTCGGCCGTGCCGAACGTCCAGACGTCCTGCTCGCCGATCCGCGCGGTGCCGAGCTTGGCGCCGGCTTTCTGCTCGATGCGTGCGACCGCGGCGCGGAACGCGTCCGCGTCGGCCAGCTCGACGCGTGCGACCGGCAGCAGGCCGACGCCGTAGAACGCGCCGCGCGCCTGCAGGCTGAAGCCGAGCTCGCGCCATTTCTCCGCCGTGTCGCGCGCGCGGACCTCGTCGAACAACGCGCGCACGACGCGAGCGGCGCTTTCGTCCTTGTTGCCGAGCTCGTCGACCAGCGGCCCGTACATCGCGACCATGATCGGCCAGGCCTGCTGCATGTAGCGGCGCCAGCCTTCGGTCACGGCTTCCGGCGGCGCCTCGAGGCTGGCGACCACGTACGGCGTGTCCGCCGGCACGAAGGCGATCGGCGCGTCGTCGTGCGCCTTCCTGCCGCAGCCGGCAATCGCCAGCAGCGCCGCGAGCGCGAACGCGCTGCGCAGTCCTTGCTTGTACATAACGGCTCCCCGCGTGATGAGGCGGAAAGTCTAGCAGGCGCCTGGGCGCGGGACGCTCTAGCGGACGAGCAGCTCGGCGAGCACGGCCATGCGCGCGAAGATGCCGTTGGCGACCTGCTCGAGCACCGCCGACTGGGCGCCGTCGGCGACGTCGGAGGCGATCTCGATGCCGCGGTTCATCGGCCCCGGATGCATGACGATCGCATCGGGCCGGGCGATGGCGAGGCGCTGGCGGCCGAGGCCGTAGCGCGCGAAGTATTCGGCTTCGTCCAGGCCCGGCAGCGCCTCCATGCGCTCCTTCTGCAGGCGCAGCATGACGACGACGTCGGCCCCGTCCAGCGCGGCGTCGAACGCCTCGACGACGCGGCAGCCGGCGGGCACCTCGCCCGGGTCCGGCAGCAGCTCGGCCGGGCCGCACAGGCGCACGTCCGCGGCGCCGAGCGCGACGAGGCCGTGGATGTCGGAACGCGCGACGCGCGAATGACGGATGTCGCCGCAGATGACGACGTTGAGCCCCGCGATGCCGCCCTTGCGGTCGCGGATCGTCAGCAGGTCGAGCAGGCCCTGGGTCGGATGGGCGTGATTGCCGTCGCCGGCATTGACGATCGCCGCGCGGCGCGCATGGCCGGCCAGGCGCTCGGGCGTGCCGTTCTGCCGATGGCGCACGACGAACGCGTCGCCGTCCATCGCCTCCAGCGTCGAGAGCGTGTCCTCGAGCGTTTCGCCCTTGCTGGTCGAGGAGCTGGCGATGTCGAAGTTCACCACCAGCGCGCCGAGGCGGCGCGCGGCCAGCTCGAAGCTGGTGCGGGTGCGCGTCGAGGCCTCGAAGAACAGGTTGATCACGGTGCGGCCGGTGAGCAGCGGCGCGATGCCGGCGCCGCGGCGGAACTCGGCGCGCAGCGCCGCGGCGCGGTCGAGCAGCGCCTCGATGCGCGCGCGGCCGAGGTCTTCGAGCGTCAGCAGGTGGCGCAGGCGGCCGTCGGCGTCGATCTGCGGATGGGGCATGGCGAGGAATCCTGTCGTCGTGGCGGGCGGCGTCAGGGCGCCGCGGCGCCGGAATCGTGGAACCAGCTTTCCAGAATGACCTGCGCCGCGAGCGCGTCGATCGCGGCGGCATCCTTGCGCCGCGCCGCGCCGCGCGCGCGGCGCTCGGCGAAGCGCCGCGACGCCTCGCGCGAGGTATGGCGCTCGTCGGCCAGGTGCGCCGGACGCGCGTAGCGGCGCTCGAGCTCGGCGGCGAACCCGCGCGCGACGCGCGTCATCGGCTGCTCGCCGCCGTCGAGCGCGAGCGGCAGGCCGACGACGAAGCGTTCGGGCTGCCAGTCGGCGACCACCGCATCGAGCCGCTGCCAGTCGCCGCTCGGCACCGTGCCGAGCGCGCGCGCGCCGGACAGGCGGTTGCCGATGGCGATGCCGATGATGCGCGTGCCGACGTCGAAGGCGAGGACGTTGCCCTCAGGCATGGCCGGCGTAGCTGGCCAGCCGGAACAGGTTGACGCCGACCAGCGCGGCGGCGGCCTCCCAGCGCGCCTCCAGCGGCGTCTCGAACAGCACCTGCTCGGCGGCCGGGGCGGTCAGCCAGTGGTTGTCGCACAGCTCCTGCTCGAGCTGCCCCGGGCTCCAGCCGGAATAGCCGAGCGCCACGACCGCGTGGCGCGGCCCGCCGCCGGCCGCGATCGCGACCAGGATGTCGCGCGAGGTGGTCACGCTGATGCGGTCGGAGATGCGGAACGAGGACTCCCATTCGCCGTCGGTCGAATGCAGCACGAAGCCGCGCTCGGGCTGCACCGGCCCGCCGATCAGCACCGGCGCGTCGACGACCTCGGGCAGCTCCGAATGCATGTTCATCTGGGCGAGCACGTCGCCGAGCCGGTACTCGGACATGCGGTTGATCATCAGCCCCATCGCGCCGTCCTCGCCGTGCTGGCACAGGAATGCGACCCCGCGCGCGAAGTTCGGGTCGCGCAGCGAAGGCATCGCGATCAGCAGGTGGTTCGTCAGCGGAGTCGATTCGGCCATGGGCGCATTGTACGTGAGCGCGGCGGCCGCGAGCGGGCCGCGGCGGGCGCCGGCGCCCCTTCGCGCCGGCGCATTCGCCTCCCGTTCACCGGTTGCGCAGCACGTCGCCGGGCAGGAACTGCCAGGTGCGCGAGATGTACAGCTCGTCCACCTTCTCCTTGCTCTCCGGCAGCGCGGGGAAGGGTTCGGCGAGCCGCACGATGCGGATCGCGGCGTCGTCGAGGATCTTGTGCCCGCTGGACTGGATCACGTCGATGCTCTTGACCTTGCCGGCGCGGTCGAGGCCGACGGTGAGCACGAGCTGGCCGTGCAGCTGCTGGCGGCGCGCGTCGTCCGGATAGTTCAGGTTGCCGATGCGCTCGATGCGCGCGACCCAGGCGCGCATGTAGGCGGCGAACTCGTATTCGGTGGTGTTCGCCGAGATGTACTTGCGCTTGGGCCGCTTGGCGTACTGCTCCGATTCGCGGCGGATCTCCTGCGCGAGCCGCGCCATCTCCATCTTGCGCTGCTCGCTCTCCAGCTCGTTGGCGCTGGTCGGCTCCGGCGCGTCGGGCGCCTGGCGCTCGGTGGCCACGCTGAAAGCCGATTGCCTCTGCGTCAGCACCTCGGCCGGGCTGGGCGGCGTCGGGCGCGGCGAGCCGTCCTCGAGCGGGATCGGCGCGACGCCCGGCAGCGGCTTGGGCAGCGGGCCGGACAGCGGCTGCGACGGCCGATGCGCCTTGTCCGCGTCGCCGCCGCCGCTGTTGCTGGCCTGGGCGACGAAGTCGGCCTTGTTCGGCTTCTCGCCGTTGGCCGACTGCACGAGGATCACGTCGAGCGCCGGCAGCCGCGGCACCGGCTTCTCGTACTCGAACGTGAGGCCGAGCGCGAGCACCGCGTGCGCGACGACCGAGAACAGCAGCGTGACGCCGAGGCGGTCGGCGCTGCCGGGCGCGGCAGCCTCGGCCGTCATGCCGCGGCCGTCGACTCGAGGCGGTCGAACAGCAGGCCGGCGATGTTCAGCCCGAACGCCGCGTCGAGCTCGCGCACGCAGGTCGGCGAGGTCACGTTGATCTCGGTCAGCCAGTCGCCGATGACGTCGAGCCCGACGAAGCGCATGCCGCGGCGGACCAGCTCGGGGCCGACCTGGGCGGCGATCCAGCGGTCGCGCTCGGACAGCGGCACGCCGACGCCGCGCCCGCCGGCGGCCAGGTTGCCGCGGAAGTCGTCGCCCTGCGGGATGCGCGCCAGGGCGTACGGCACCGGCTCGCCGTCGATCATCAGGATGCGTTTGTCGCCGGCGGCGATCTCCGGGATGAACTTCTGCGCGATGGCGAAGCGGCGGCCGTTCTCGGTCAGCGTCTCCAGGATCACGTTGAGGTTCGGGTCGTGGTGGCGCGAGCGGAAGATGCTGCGCCCGCCCATGCCGTCGAGCGGCTTGAGCACGACCTCGCCGTGCTCGGCGACGAAGCGCCGGATCTCCGCCGCGTCGCGCGCGATCGCGGTCGGCGGGCAGCACTGCGGGAACTGCAGCGAGAACAGCTTCTCGTTGGCGTCGCGCAGGCCGCGCGGATCGTTGACCACGGCGACGCCGGTGCGCTGCGCGAGCTCGAGCACCATCGTGTCGTAGACGAACTGCGGGTCGACCGGCGGGTCCTTGCGCGCGAGCACGACGTCGACGCCGGCCAGCTCGCGCCATGCGCCCGCGCCGAGCGAGAACCAGCTGGCGACGTCGTCGCGCACCGTGAGCGGCGCCAGGCGCGCCCACGCCCGGCCGTCGCGCACGGCGAGATCGCCCTGGGTCATGTAGAGCAGCGCGTAGCCGCGGCGCTGGGCTTCCAGCAGCAGGGCGAGCGTGGTGTCCTTTTTCGGATTGATCGAGGCGATCGGATCCATCAGCACGGCGAGGGTACGGGTCATGCGTTCGTCCGGAAGGCGCGTCTGGGGAGCATAGCGGCGGGGCGGGCGGCGCGGCTGCGAAGCAGGCCACGCGAAGACGGGAAATGGCCGATTCGGCCAATGCCGTCACTCCGTGCCCGGTGCAAGCGCGAAGCGCGTCGCAGCCTCATGCACGTTCGTATATTACACTCGGCCCCTTGCTCGCGAAGCAGCCGTTGCGCAGCGATCTTTTTGCCGTTTCGCGAACTTACGGCGATAACTTGACAGCTTCATTAGCGTGTTGGATAAGGCGGTTCGGCCGCGCGCCGCGTCGGATCCGGGTCTGCCGGTGGTCGATCCCCGAGGCATGCCGTTTGCATGTCGCGTCGACGCGCCCGAATTCGCGACGGTCGTCGCCGGCATCGAAGTTGGGTGGCAGGGGGACTTAGGTGGACGACACGAAAGAGGGAGGGCTCCAGGGCGTCAAGGTGATGGTCATCGACGACTCGAAGACCATACGCCGCACCGCCGAAACCCTGCTGCGCAAGGAAGGCTGCGAGGTCGTCACCGCGACCGACGGATTCGAGGCGCTGTCGAAGATCTCGGACCAGCAGCCGCAGATCATCTTCGTGGACATCATGATGCCGCGCCTGGACGGCTATCAGACCTGCGCGCTGATCAAGAACAACCAGATGTTCAGGTCCACGCCGGTGATCATGCTGTCGTCCAAGGACGGCCTGTTCGACAAGGCGCGCGGACGCATCGTCGGCTCGGAGCAGTACCTGACCAAGCCGTTCACACGCGAGGAGCTGCTCGGCGCGATCCGCCGCCACGTGGACTGCAAGTGAGATGACGCGGGGGGTCGCCGTTCGGTCGACGGGGGAAACGATGGCAGCCATAGGCATCAACGGATACGCGCCACGCGGCCGCGGACGCGGGACGGATCGTCCCGCCGCGCCCGTCGCGCCCGGCATGGCGGCTCGCTGACATGAGCAGCGCAACCGACCGTTCCGCCACGCCGTTCGAGGTGCTCGCCGAGTACGAGCGGCGCAGCCTCGCGCACGCCGCCGGCGCGCCCGAGCAGATCGAGGCGCCGGGGCTCTGGCGCGGCATCGGCTTTCGCGTCGGCGACCGCCATTTCGTCAGCAGCATCGCCGAGGTCAACGAAATCCTGACGCTGCCGGCGCTGACCGTCGTGCCGGGCGCGAAGAGCTGGCTGCTCGGCATCGCCAACGTGCGCGGCAACCTCGTGCCGGTGGTCGACCTGCGCGACTTCGTCGGCGGCGGACGCAGCGCGCCCGGCGAGACCACGCGCGTGCTGATCGTGCGCCAGCACGGCGGCAGCGCCGGGCTGCTCGTCGACGAGGTGCTCGGCCAGCGCAGCTTCTCCGAGGAGCAGCTCGCGGCATCGGTCGGCGAGGCCGACGAGCGCTACGGCCGCTTCGTCGGCGAGAACGTCCAGTCGGGCGACGTCATGTGGGGCCTGTTCAGCATGGCCGCGCTGACGCGCAGCACGGAATTCCAGCAGGCCGCGGCATGAGCACCGCGGCGACGTTCCGCGGCGTGCGGCGGAACCAGGCAGCAGGGGGTGAAGCGTGAGTACTACGGCGGGTGCACTCGGACGCGAGCGCGGCGGCAGCGCCAACACGGTGCTGTTCGTGCTGCTCGGGTTCCTTTTCGTCATCGCGATCGTCGACTTCGTGTGGCTGTACTTCCAGAGCGAGCAGGACCGCCAGGCGGTCGGCTACACGACGAAGATCCAGGTGCTTTCGCAGCAGCTCGCCAAGTACGCCTCCGAAGCGGCCAGCGGCAACGAGCTCGCGTTCCAGGAGCTGGAGAGCACGCGCAACAACATCGACACCTTCGTGCGCAGCCTCAACGACGGCGACCCGAAAGCCGGCATGCGCTCATACAAGGGCGAGGTCAAGGCGGAGCTCGAGCAGCTCACCGGCGCCTGGGCGCAGTTGCAGGCCAACGCCGCCAAGATCCTCTCCAACAAGGACGTCGTGCTCACCGCGAACACCAGCGCCAAGGACTTCGGCGACAAGCTCTCGGCGCTGAACGCGCGCATGAGCGAGGTCGTCAACATCCTCACCGACAAGAACGCGAGCGCGTCCCAGGTCTACATCGCCTCGCGCCAGATGCAGCTCGTCGACCGCATGGGCAGCCGCGTCACCAAGATCCTGGCCGGCGGCACCGACACGCAGGCGTCCGCGGCCGGCCTCGAGCGCGATTCGCGCCTGTACCAGACCGTCGTCAACGGCCTGCTCAACGGCGCGCCGGAGCTCAACATCCGCCCGCTCGACAACGCCAGCGCCAAGCAGATCGTCGCCGACGTCGCCACGCAGTGGGCGTCCGTCGGCGAGCCGCTGAAGAACATCCTCGACGCCGCCAACCATCTCGAGGAGGTCAAGCAGGCCGCCGACGAGAGCTTCACCGACAGCCAGGGCGTGCTGGTGCGCGCGGTCAACGTCGCGCAGCGCGTCGACGAGCTGCCGCGCAAGCGCGCGTTCCCGAACCCGATCTGGGGCGCGATCGCCGCGGCTGCCGCGATGCTGCTGCTGCTGTTCCTCGGCATCAACCTGATCCGCGAGCAGCAGCGCCGCTACCAGCAGACCGTCGAGCTGAACCAGCGCAACCAGGACGCGATCTTGCGCCTGCTGGACGAGATGGGCTCGCTGGCCGAAGGCGACCTCACCGTCAAGGCCACCGTCACCGAGGACATCACCGGCGCGATCGCCGACTCGGTGAACTTCGCCGTGGAGGCGCTGCGCAGCCTGGTGACCACGATCAACGAGACCGCCGTGCAGGTGTCCGCCGCGGCGCAGGAGACGCAGGCCACGGCGATGCACCTGGCCGAGGCCGCCGAGCACCAGGCGCGCCAGATCACCTCGGCCTCGGTCGCGATCAACGACATGGCCGCCTCGATCGACCACGTGTCGAAGAACTCCGCCGACAGCGCCGAGGTCGCGCAGCGCTCGGTGCAGATTGCGGCCAACGGCGCGCAGGTCGTGCGCCAGACGATCCAGGGCATGGATTCGATCCGCGACCAGATCCAGGAGACCTCCAAGCGCATCAAGCGCCTCGGCGAGTCGTCGCAGGAGATCGGCTCGATCGTCGAGCTCATCAACGACATCGCCGAGCAGACCAACATCCTCGCGCTGAACGCCGCGATCCAGGCCGCCTCGGCCGGCGAGGCCGGACGCGGCTTCGCGGTCGTCGCCGACGAGGTGCAGCGCCTCGCCGAGCGCGCCTCCGGCGCGACCAAGCGCATCGAGACGCTGGTGCAGACGATTCAGTCGGACACCAACGAGGCGGTCAGCTCGATGGAGCAGACCACCTCGGAAGTCGTGTCCGGCGCGCGCCTGGCCGAGGACGCCGGCCACGCGCTCGGCGAGATCGAATCGGTGTCGAACAACCTCGCGGCGCTGATTCAGGGCATCTCGACCTCGGCGCGCCAGCAGTCCGCCGCGGCCACGAACATCTCCGCGACGATGAACGTGATCCAGGAGATCACCTCGCAGACCTCGGTCGGCGCCAGCCAGACCGCCGAATCGATCGGCAACCTCGCCCAGCTCGCGTCGGACCTGCGGCGCTCGGTTGCGGACTTCAAGCTCCCCGGATGAGCCCCAGCGCATGCAGCGCCTGCCCGCCCACCTCGAATTCTTCCGTGCCGACGGCGCCGCGCGCCGCTGCGGATCGTGCCGGCCGACGGGGATAGCCGCATGAAACTGCACGACGACGGCGACTTCACCGCCCTCAACTGGGTCAAGCCGGCGCTGGACGCGACGCTCGCGCACGCGCGCGAATCGCTCGAGGCCTACGTCGATGCGCCCGGCGACCTCGGGCCGATGCGCGACTGCGCCGCCAGCCTGCACCAGGTGCAGGGCACGCTGCGCATGGTCGAGCTGTACGGCGCGGCGATGGTGGTGGAGAACATGGAGCGCCTCGCCGAGGCGCTGATCGCGCAGACCGTGCGCCAGCGCGACGAGGCCTACTCGGTGCTGATGCGCGGCATGGTGCAGCTGCCGGACTACCTCGAGCGGCTGCAGAGCGGTCACAAGGACATCCCGATCGTCCTGCTGCCGCTGCTCAACGACCTGCGCGCCTGCCGCGGCGAGAACCTGCTGAGCGAGTCGGCGCTGTTCTCGCCGGACCTGCTGGTCGCGCTGCCGGAGGCGGCCGCCGGACGCGCCGAGCCGCTCGACGCCGGCGAGCTGCGCGCGCAGGCGCTGCGCCTGCGCCTGGCCTACCAGGCCGCGCTGCTGAAGTGGTTCCGCGACGAGCACGCGTCCGAGCACCTGCGCCGGCTGATCGACGTGCTCGACCGCCTGCGCGCGCTGTCGCACGGCGCCGACCCGCGCCGCCTGTGGTGGATCGCGGCCGGCGCGATCGAGGCCGTCGAGGACGGCGGGCTGGACGCCAGCGTCGCGCTCAAGCTGCTGTTCGGCCGCGTCGACCGCGAGATCCATCGCTTCGCCTCGGCCGGCGAGGCGGGGTTCGCCGCCGCGCCCGCGCGCGAGCTGACGAAGAACCTGCTGTACTACATCGCGCATTCCACCTCGAACGGCCCGCGTGCCGCCGCGGTGCGCAGCGCCTACCGCCTGGACACGCTGCTGCCGACCGACAGCGAGCTGCAGCACGCGCAAGGGTCGATGACCGGGCGCAACCGCAACCTGCTCGGCACGGTCTCGGCGGCGATCAAGGAGGATCTGCTGCGCGTCAAGGAGGCGCTGGACATCTTCCTGCGCAGCCGCAGCACCGACACCGGCGAGCTCGCCGGCCAGGTCGAGGTGCTCGACCGCGTCGGCGACACGCTCGGCATGCTGGGCCTGGGCGTGCCGCGCCGCGTCGTCGGCGAGCAGCGCGAGGTCATCGGCGAGATGGTGCAGCGGCTGCGCCCGGTCGACGAGGGCGAGCTGCTCGACGTCGCCGGCGCGCTGCTCTACGTCGAGGCCTCGCTCGACGACCACATCGACCGCCTCGGCGCCGAGGACGCCGGTCAGCATCCGTCCGGCGACGGCGGCCTCGAGCTGCCGCAGGCCGAGGTGCGCAAGATCCTCGACGCGCTGATGCGCGAGGCCTCGGCGAACCTGCAGCAGGCCAAGCACGACATCATCGCGTTCATCGAGTCGCCCTGGGACCACGCGCGCGTGGGCCAGATCCCGCGCCTGCTCGAGGAGATCTCCGGCGCGCTGCGCATGCTCGGGCTGCCGGACGCGGCCGAGCTGATGACCGCGGTGGTGCGCTTCGTCGAGGTCGAGCTGATCACGCACAAGCGCGTGCCGACTGCCGAGCAGATGGACAAGCTGGCCGACGCGCTCGCCGCGATCGAGTACTACCTGGAAGCGACGCGCGAGCAGCGCCGCAACCGCGAGAAGATCCTCGACGTGGCGCGCGAGAGCCTCGCCCCGCTGGGCTACTGGCCGCTGCCGCCCGCACCGCCGCGCGACGAGCCCGTGCCGGACGCACCTGCCGAGGATCTCCAGGCCGCCGCCGCGCTGGCGTACGGCGGCGACGCGCCGCATCCGGCGGAGCCGGCGCCGTCGCTGCCCACGCTCGAGATGATGCCGGGCGCCGATCTCGGCGACCTCGTGATCGGCGAGGCGCGCACGCCGGAGCCGGACGGCCACGAGCTCGCCGGCCTGCGCCTGGCCGAGACCGGCGAGGACGACGACGCCGGCTGGACCGAGATCGAGGAGGACGTCGAGGAGGAGGTGCCGGTCGACGAGGCGCTGCCCGGCGGCTTCCAGGCGGGCACCGGCGAGGAGATCGACGACGACATCCGCGACGTGTTCGTCGAGGAGGTCGACGAGGAGATCGGCAACCTGCGCCGCCAGCTTCCGCTGTGGAAGCGCGACGTCGACAACCTCGACGAGCTCAAGCCGATCCGGCGCTCGTTCCACACGCTGAAGGGATCGGGTCGCCTGGTCGGCGCGCTCGCGCTCGGCGAGTTCAGCTGGAAGGTGGAGAACCTGCTCAATCGCGTGCTCGACCGCAGCGTCGCGCCGGGCAGCGCCGTGGTGGCGCTGGTCGAGCACGCCGTCGACGCCGTGCCGGTGCTGCTCGGCGCGTTGCGCGGCGAGCCGGCCGGCGAGGCGAACATCGCCGGCATCATGGAGACCGCCGACCGCCTCGCCGCCGGCGAAGAGGCCTGGGTGCCGCCGCGCAGCGCGAAGACGCGCATCGTGCGCCGCAAGGTGCGCCGCCGCGTCGCGATCGCCGGGCGCGACCTGCCGGGGTTCAGCGGCGACATCCGCGCCGCGGACAACCTGAGCGGCGAGCCGGACTTCGGCGCGGCATCGGCCGAGCTGGTCGCCGGCCCGCTGCCGAACATCGATCCGGTCCTGTTCGACATCCTGCAGAGCGAGGTCGCCGCGCATCTCGGCGCGATCGACGACTACCTCGCGCGCTGCGAGCCGGAGCCGGTGCGCGCCAGCGAGGCGCTGCTGCGCGCCGCGCACACGCTGAACGGCGCGATCGCGATGGTCGACATTCCCGCCGTCGGCAACGTGCTGTCGCCGCTTGAAAGCTACGTCAAGCGCCTGCGCGCCGCAGGCCTGGCGCCGGACGCCGCAGGCCTGGCCGCGCTGCGCGAGACCACCGCGCTGACGCGCGAGGTCATGCAGCGCCTCGCGGCGCGCGATCCGGCGCTGCCCGATTCGTCCGCGCTGGCCGCGCGGATCGCCGCGCTGCGCGATGCGCTGCCGGAGCCCGAGGCCTCGCTGCCGCTCTACGAAGGCGCCGTCGAGGAAATCGTGCTCGCCGACGAGACGCCCGCCGCCGTGCCGCCGGCCGAGGTCGAGATGCAGGCTGGTGCTGCGGACGAACATGCGTCCGCCGCGGCCGAGCCGAGCGTCGCCGCGGCCGAGCCGTTCGGCGAGCCGCCTGCCGCTGCGGCGCACGAGGACCTGCACGACGACGCCCGCGAAACGGAGCGCGCGGCGGTATCGGAGGCGCCGTTCGACCTTCCGCCGCCGGCCTCCGTGCCGGCCGACGACGGCATCGGCGCGACGCCCGACGAGCGGCCTTCGCTCGCCGGCGCGGCCGCGCTGGATTCGCTCGTGCGCGACACGCTCGATCGCATCGAAGCGAAGCGCGGCGACGAGGACGCCGCCGTGGCGGCGACGGTCGAGCCTGCAGCCGACGAAGCGCCCGCGCAGGACGCCGCGCCCGTCTTCGCGTTCGAGGAACCCGCCCCGGCGGCGGCCGATTTCCGCATCGACGCCGATGCGCCCTCGTTCGAGGCCATCGCCGCGGAGGCCGAGCCGGAGCCGGTCGCGCCGGCGCCGGCCGCATCGGCCGGGCGGCGCGAGGCGCCGGCGCTCGCCGGCCGCGAGGCCGCGCCCATCGCCGACGATCCGCAGCCGGACGGCCCGCTCGAGACCGCCGATGCCGACGACGACCTGCTCGACATCTTCGTGCAGGAGGGCGCCGACATCCTCGACCACGCCGACACGCTGGTCGCCGGCCTGCGCGAGGCGCCGTACGACCGCGCGATCGTCGTCGGCCTGCAGCGCGACCTGCACACGCTGAAGGGCGGCGCGCACATGGCCGGGCTCGCGCCGATCGGCGACCTCAGCCATGCGATGGAGTCGCTGGTCGACGCGGTCGGCGACGGCCGCCTGCAGATCGACCGCGCCGTCGTCGAATCGCTCGAGCGCGGCTTCGACCGCCTGCACGTGCTGGTGCAGCGCGTCGCGCGCCGCCAGGCGATCGCGATGCCGGTCAACGCGATCGCGCGCTTCGAAGGCCTGGTCGCCGGCGACGCCGCCGCCGGGTCCGCCGACGCGGCGCCGGCCGTGGCGCCGCCGCAGCCGGAAGCCGCCGCTCCGGCGCCGCAGACGCCGCCGCCTGCCGCGCGTCCGGTGCCGCGCCACCTGACCGCGCTGGACCGCGAGGAGACGCCGCACGCGCCGCAGGAGATGATCCGCGTGCGCTCGGACCTGCTCGATTCGCTGGTCAACTACGCCGGCGAGGTGTCGATCTACCGTTCGCGCCTCGAGCAGCAGATCTCGACGTTCCGCTTCAACCTCGTCGAGTTCGAGCAGACCGTCAGCCGCCTGCGCGACCAGCTGCGCAAGCTGGAAATCGAGACCGAGGCGCAGATCATCGCGCGCTACCAGCGCGAGCAGCACGACGCCGGCGCCGGCGCGTTCGACCCGCTCGAGCTCGACCGCTTCTCGCAGCTGCAGCAGCTCTCGCGCGCGCTCAGCGAATCGGTGTCCGACCTGGTGTCGATCCAGGGCCTGCTCGACGACCAGACGCGCCAGTCCGAGACGCTGCTGCTGCAGCAGTCGCGCGTGAGCTCGGAGCTGCAGGAAGGCCTGATGCGCACGCGCATGGTGCCCTTCGACTCGCTCGTGCCGACGCTGCGCCGCACGCTGCGCCAGGCCGCGCAGGAGACCGGCAAGCTGGCCCAGCTCAAGGTCGACGGCGCGCACGGCGAAATGGACCGCAACCTGCTCGAGCGCATGAAGGCGCCGTTCGAGCACATGCTGCGCAACGCGCTCGCCCACGGCATCGAGACGCCGGAGGAGCGCCTCGCCGCCGGCAAGCCCGCCGAGGGCACGGTCAGCATCGCGCTCAGCCGCGAGGCCACCGAGGTGGTGCTGCGCGTGGCCGACGACGGGCGCGGCATGGACCGCGAGGCGATCCGCCGCCAGGCGATCGAGCGCGGCCTGCTCAAGCCCGACGTGCAGCTGTCGGACCGCGATCTCTACGGCTTCGTGCTCGAATCGGGCTTCTCGACCGCGCGGCAGCTGACCCAGCTGGCCGGCCGCGGCGTCGGCATGGACGTCGTGCACAACGAGATCAAGCAGCTCGGCGGATCGCTGGTCATCGATTCGACGCCGGGACGCGGCGTGGCGTTCACGATCCGCCTGCCGTTCACGCTGGCGGTGACGCAGGCGATCCTGGTCAAGCTCGGCGAGACGAGCTACGCGATCCCGATGTCGTCCGTGCAGGGCGTGGCGCGCGTCGCGCGCGACGACCTGGAGCGGCGCTTCGCCGAGGGCAATCCGAAGCACGTCTACGCCGGCGAGGAGTACAGCATCTACGACCTCGGCCACCTGCTCGGCCAGCCGCGCACGCGCGGCGGCGACGAGACGCAGGTGCCGCTGCTGATGACGCGCAGCGGCGACCAGCGCGCCGCAGTGCGCATCGACGGCGTGGTCGGCTCGCGCGAGGTCGTCGTCAAGTCGGTCGGCCCGCAGGTGAGCTCGGTACCCGGCATCTTCGGCGCGACGATCATGGGCGACGGCGCGGTCGTGATCATTCTCGACCTCGCCCCGCTGGTGCGGCGCCTGACCGCGCAGCGCGCGCACCTGGAGGCGGCCGGCCAGGCGCCGGAGTACTACGCCGAGGAGCCCGCGCACGAGTCCGAGGCGCGGCAGAAGCCGCTGGTCATGGTGGTCGACGATTCGATCACGATGCGCAAGGTCACCACGCGCGTGCTCGAGCGCGCCGACCTCGACGTGATCACCGCGAAGGACGGCCTGGACGCGCTGGAGAAGCTGCAGGACAGCGTGCCCGATCTGATGCTGCTCGACATCGAGATGCCGCGCATGGACGGCTACGAGCTGGCGACGTACATGCGCAACGACCCGCGCCTGCGGCCGGTGCCGATCATCATGATCACCTCGCGCACCGGCGAGAAGCACCGCCAGCGCGCGCTCGAGATCGGCGTGGAGCGCTATCTGGGCAAGCCGTATCAGGAGGACGACCTGCTGCGCCAGGTGCAGGACGTCCTGAGGAAGGATCGTGGCTAGCAGGCAATCCCCCGTCGCGGTCGCGCTGCTCGGCGGCAGCGGAGAATTCGACGACCAGCTGCGCACGACGCTGGCTTCGCTCGGCGCCGCGGTCGTCTACCAGGCGGCCGCCGGCGCGCTCGACCGCGAGGCGCTGGAGCGTTCGCATGCGAACGTGGTCGTGGTCAACCTGGACGCCGGCAACGATCCGGACCTCGACCAGGTCTACGACCTGCTCGACGACGAGCGCTATCGCGTCGTGTTCAACGACGCCGAGGCCTCGCGCGGGCTGACCGGCTGGGACCAGGCGCGCTGGATGCGCCATCTCGCGGCCAAGGTGCTGGGCGACGCCGATACCGATCCGCCGCGGCCGGAAGGGGCCGAGGCCGTGCCGGTGCGCGCGGCGCAGGCCGATGCGATCGGGCCGCTGCCCCCGCGCGACGACGCGCCCGAGGCCTCGGAAACGCCGGCGGCGCACGAGGAATCGCACGACGTTCTCGCGGCGCAGGAAACCGCGCCGGCTGCGCCGGTGGCGGAAGCCGGCGCTGCGACCGAGTCGTTCGACGTCCTCGGCGTCCTTCGGGCGGCCGACGAACCGGCCGGCGCCGCGGCCGTCGCCGTCGACGACTTCGCGGCGCTCGACCTCGACGCGCTGATCGAGATTCCGGACGTGCCGGTGCCGCCGTCTGCGCCGGCCGGCCACGCCGGCGGCATCGATCTTTCGGAGTTCGGCGATTTCGCGCTGGACGAGCCGGCGTCCGCCGTGCCTGCGCTCGAGCGGGCCTTCGCCGCCGCGGGCGACGTCGCGCAGCCGCTCGAGGAATCCCCGGCCGAGGACGCGCCGGGAGACGATTTCGCCTTCGAGTCCGAACTGGCGTCGATCGCGCCGGCGGCCGTGGCCGTCGCCGCCGAGGCGCCGCCGGCTTCGCCCGTCGCGGCGCCGGCCGAGTGGACGCTCGAGGACATCTTCGACGGCGCCGTCGAGCCGCCGCCGGTGCCGCCGGCTGCGGACTTCGGCATCGAGAAGCTGAGCGCGGAGGAATTCCTCGCGCCGGCGGCGCAGGACAGCAGCCCGCCGCCGGTCGAGACCGGCAGCGGACTCAAGCTGGAGCTGGTGCCGCTGGAAGAGGCCGTCGCGCCGACGCCGGTCGAGGCCGCCCACGAGAACTGGGTCGATCCGGGCGTGCAGGCGGCCAAGGTGCGCCGCGTCTGGGTGCTCGGCGCCTCGATCGGCGGGCCGGAAGCGGTACGCGAGTTCCTCGGCGCGTTGCCGCGCGACTATCCCGCGCTGTTCCTGCTGGCGCAGCATCTGGGCGAGGAATTCGTCGACATGATGGCGCGCCAGCTCGCGCAGGCGACGCCGCTGACCGTGCGCATGCCCACGCACGGCGAGCGCGTGGGGCACGGCGAGGTCGTCATCGTGCCGATCGCGCAGCGCCTGCGCGTCGACGCGCAGGGCGTGGTCGTCCTGCAGCGCGACGAGGGCGACGCCGAGTTCAAGCCGTCGATCGACCGCGTGCTGCGCGACGCCGCCGACCGCTTCGGCGGCGGCGCCGGCGCGATCGTGTTCTCGGGCATGAGCAGCGATGCGCTGGAAGGCTGCCGCTACCTGACCTCCAGGGGTGGCGTGGTGTACGCGCAGCGGCCGGACACCTGCGTGGTCAGCTCGATGGTCGACGGCGTCTGCGAGGCGGGCCTGGCGAGCTTCCTCGGCTCGCCGCGCGAGCTGGCCGAGAAGCTGCTGGCCGAGACGCAGTGACGAGGGACGGCGCGCCGGCGCTGGCCGGCGGCGCCGGGGCATTCACGAGAGCGCCCGCACCAGGCGGGCCGAGCGCGCGGCGGCGCCGCGCAGGCATGGGGAGGGAAACGCTATGGCCGAGTTGCCGCGCGAAATCCGAGGCGTCATGGTGCCGGTGACCGACGGCCGCGTGCTGCTGCCGAACGCCACGGTCGCCGAGGTCATCAGCTACGCCAGGCCGGAACCGGTGCCGAACGCGCCGGCGTGGCTGCTCGGCCGGCTCGCCTGGCGCGGCTGGCGCCTGCCGCTGTTCTCGTTCCCCATGCTCGCCGGCCTCAGGGAGGACGAAAGCCGCACGAACGCGCGCGTCGCCGTGCTCAAGGCGCTCGGCGGCAACGCGGCGATGCCGTTCCTGGCGCTGCTCGCCCAGGGCTTTCCGCGCCTGACCACCATCACGCAGGAACTCCTGATCCCCAGCGCGGACGAGCACCCGCTGGCTCCCGGCGTGCGCGCCGAGGTGCTGGTGCGCGACGACCGCGCGGTCATTCCGGACCTCGACGCGATCGAGAGCATGGTGGCGCGCGCGCTCGCGGCGTGAGCCCGAGCCGGGCTCATTTCGGCAGGCGGACCACGGCGCTGCGCGCGACGAGATCGTGCCAGCCGCGCCGATCGCGGTCGATCAGGCACCAGAGGAAGCCCAGGCCGGCGGCGGACAGCGACAGCAGCGCGACGGCGAAGCGCAGCAGCGCGCGCGGCCACGGCAGCGGTCCGCCATCGTCGGTGACGACGCGGATGCGCCAGGCGCGCATGCCGATGGTCTGGCCGCCGCGCGACCAGGAGATGGCGAAATAGCCGGCGCTGACCACGAGCAATGCCGCGCGCAGGGCGAAGCGGTAGGCGAACGGCGGATGCGCGGCGTCGACGTCGCCGTGGGCGGCCAGCAGGAACAGCCCGGCCGTGAGCATCCACAGCGCGATCAGCGGAAACAGGTCGTAGACGGCGGCGGCGAGGCGCAGCGGGAGCGGCGCGGGCGGCGAAGGCGGCATGCGAAGGCGCGGGTGCGGTGACGGCGGCTAGCCTCCCGGTTTACGCTCGCCGGCGCAAGCAGAACGTCCTTGCGGAAATCCAGATGAACCAGATCGCCGCCGCGGGCAAGCGACGCGGCCGAGCCGCCGATGCGGCGCGGGCGCCGGTCGCCGCCGACATTCCCGCCGCCGACGCGGCCCTGATCGCCTTCTTCCTCGAGCGCGCCTGGTCCGAGCTCGGCCTGGCCGACAACACGCTGGCGAGCTATCGCCTCGACCTGGAGGGCTTTTCCCGCTGGCTCGGCGCGCGCGGCGCGTCGCTGGCCGGCTGCGACCGCGAGGCGCTGCAGCGCTATCTGGGCGAGCGCAGCGCCAGCGGTGGAAGCAGCGGGCGCGGCTACAAGGCCCGCTCGAACGCGCGCCTGCTCTCGGCGCTGCGGCATTTCTACCGCCTGCTCGTGCGCGAATCACGCGTCGGCGCCGATCCCACGCTGCTGCTGGACGCGCCGAAGCTGCCGCGCAGCCTGCCGAAGGCGCTGTCGGAGGGCGAGGTCGAGGCCCTGCTGCATGCGCCGCCGCCGACCCCGCTCGGCCTGCGCGACCGGGCGATGCTCGAGCTCATGTACGCGACCGGCCTGCGCGTCAGCGAGCTGGTCGGCATCACGGCCGCGCAGGTCAACCTGCGCCAGGGCGTGCTGCGCGTGCTCGGCAAGGGTGGCAAGGAGCGCCTCGTGCCGCTCGGCGACGAGGCCGCGCACTGGCTGACACGCTACGTCGGCGAGGCGCGCCCGCTCCTGCTCAAGGGCGGGCGCAGCGATGCGCTGTTCGTCAGCAACCGGCGCGCGGCGATGACGCGGCAGATGTTCTGGACGCTGGTCAAGAAGCATGCGCTGGCGGCCGGCATCGCGCCGGCGCGCATCTCGCCGCACGTGCTGCGGCATTCGTTCGCGACGCATCTTCTGAATCACGGCGCGGACTTGCGCGCGCTGCAGCTGATGCTGGGGCACAGCTCGCTGTCGACGACGCAGATCTACACGCTGGTCGCGCGGGAAGGCCTCAAGCGCCTGCACGCGCGGCATCATCCACGCGGCTGACCGCCGCCGCCGCGGCGGCCGGTACGGCTTCACTTTCGCCCCGCCGGCGTGCGTGCCAGAATGACGAATCGTCCAGGGAACCCTCCGGCCCGCGCGCGGTCGAACGCCCGATCCGGCCGTTTCCCGGTCCGCGGTAAGGAAATGCACCCGCGTCCGGTCCTGCCCTGGCCTTACCTTCTGCGTACGAGGTCGTCATGCGTCTTTCGCTCCGTTTCTCCTCGGCTTGCGCCGCCTTCGGGCTGACGCTGGCCGCCCCTGCGTTCGCGGCCAGCCCCGAGGAGACCGTGCGGACGGCGATGAGCGCGCTCGCGCCCGGCATCAAGGTCGACGTCGTGCAGGAGTCGGTCGTCCCCGGCTTCTACGAGGCGATTGCCGGCGGCCAGTTCGTCTACGTCAGCAAGGACGGCCGCTACGTCGTCGACGGCACCGCCTACGACGTGGCCAACAAGCGCGATCTCGCCGCCGTCTCGCGCGCGAAGGCGCGCAAGATCGCGCTCGACAAGGTCGGGCCGGACAAGCGCATCGTGTTCGCGCCCAAGCCGCCGGTCGCGACCAAGCACACGGTCACCGTGTTCACCGACGTCGACTGCCCGTTCTGCCGCCATTTCCACCAGCAGATCGCGCAGTACAACGCCAAGGGCATCGCCGTCGACTACCTGTTCTTCCCGCTCTCGATCCATCCGGGCGCCGACAAGAAGGCCGAGGCGGTGTGGTGCTCGAAGGACCGCCAGAACGCGTTCACCGCGGCGATGGCCGGACAGGATCCGGGCAAGGCGACCTGCCCGAATCCGGTCGCCGAGCTGACCCAGCTGGCGCAGTCGCTCGGCATCGGCGGAACGCCGACGATCCTGGCGCCCGACGGCACGCAGATTCCGACGCAGCTGGCGCAGTCGGCGGACCAGCTCGCCGCCGAACTCGACCGCCTGGCCCAGGCCAGCGCGGCCAGAAACTGAAGGATTTCCCGATGAACCTGTTCCGTGCTTTCGCTCCCTCCGCAATGACCGCCGCGTGTGCCGCCGCCGCCGTCGCGCTCCTCGCCGGCGCGCCGGCGCGGGCGGCCGAACCCACTGCCGCCGCGGACGCGGCCGCGCGCAAGGCGCTCTCCGAGCTGGTGCCGCAGGCGAAGATCGATTCGGTCGAGCAGGCGCCGCTGCCGGGCTTCCGCCAGGTCATCGTCGGCAGCCAGCTGGTCTACGTCAGCGACGACGGCAAGTACCTGATGCAGGGCGCGCTCTACGACACGCAGGCCAAGCGCGACCTGACCGCGGCGCGCATCGCCGTGCAGAACAAGAAGAAGATCGACGCGGTGCCGGAAGACAAGCGCCTGGTGTTCGCGCCGTCCGGCAAGCCGAAGTACAAGGTCACGGTGTTCACCGACATCGACTGCGGCTACTGCCGCAAGCTGCACTCGCAGATCGCCGAATACAACAAGCGCGGCATCGAGGTCGACTACCTGTTCTTCCCGCGCACCGGCATCGGCACGGCGTCCTACGACAAGGCCGTCTCGGTGTGGTGCGCGAAGGACCGCAAGGAAGCCTTCACCGCGGCGAAGTCGGGCAAGGATCCGGTGCCGCAGAAGTGCGACAACCCGGTCGCCGAGCAGTACAAGCTCGGCACGCAGGTCGGCGTGGACGGCACGCCGATGGTCCTCGGCCCCGACGGCACCAAGCTGGGCGGCTACCTGTCGCCGGACCAGATGCTGTCGAAGCTGCAGAAGCTCGGCGGGCCGGATCTCGCCGGCAACTGATCGCCGCCGCCTCCGTCGCCGCGTGCCGGAGCCTTCCGCGCGGCGAATGCGGCAGGTCCTTATCGGGTATCATATCGGGCTGCCCGTTTTTGCCGCCCGCGCCATGATCGCCTTCGACGGCCTGCCTGCGCTTTCCCCGTTCCGCATCGACCGCCTCAACGCCGAGCTCGACCGCCTGCAGCCCGGCGTGCGCGTCCGCGCTGCCTGGCACGTGTACTTCGTCGAGGCGCAGCCCGACGCCGCGCTGGACACCGCGCGCCTGTGCGAGGTGATCGAGGCCAGCGCCGCCCCGGCGCGCCCCGCCTCGCTCTGGGTCGTGCCGCGCTTCGGCACGCGCTCGCCGTGGTCGAGCAAGGCGACCGACATCCTCGTCGATTGCGGCTTCGCGGTGCGGCGCATCGAGCGCGGCACCGCCTTCGAGCTCGACGGCCTGCCCGAGGCCGGCGACGCCGGCTGGCAGCAGGTCGCCCGCGTGCTGCACGACCCGATGACGCAGTCGGCGATCGCCTCGCTGGAAGCCGCCGGCCACCTCTTCGAGGCCGGCGCGCCGGCGCCGCTCGAGCGCGTCGCGCTCGGCGCGGACGCGAGGACGGCGCTGGAGGAGGCGAACGCGCGGCTCGGGCTCGCGCTCGCCGCCGACGAGATCGACTACCTGGCCGAGCGCTACCGCGAGCTCGGCCGCGACCCCAGCGATGCCGAGCTGATGATGTTCGCGCAGGCGAACTCCGAGCATTGCCGGCACAAGGTGTTCAACGCCGAGTTCACGATCGACGGCGAGGCGCAGCCGCGCTCGCTGTTCGCGATGATCAAGCACACGCACGCGCAGTCGCCGGCGCACACGCTCTCGGCCTATCACGACAACGCCGCAGTGATCGCCGGCCACCCCGCGCGGCGCTTCTTCGCCGATCCGGGCGACGCGACGTTCCGCGCGCACGCCGAGGACGTGCCGTACGCGATCAAGGTGGAGACGCACAACCATCCGACCGCGATCTCGCCGTATCCGGGCGCGTCGACCGGCTCGGGCGGCGAGATCCGCGACGAGGGCGCGACCGGCCGCGGCGGCAAGCCGAAGGCGGGCCTGGTCGGCTTCACCGTGTCGCACCTGCGCATTCCCGGCCTGCCGCGGCCGTGGGAGAAGCCGCGGCCGCTGCCGCCGCGCTTCGCCAGCGCGTTCGAGATCATGCGCGACGGCCCGCTCGGCGGCGCCGCCTTCAACAACGAATTCGGCCGGCCGTGCCTCGGCGGCTATTTCCGCGCGTTCGAGCAGGACGGGCCCGCGCCCGGCCTGCGCCGCGGCTACGACAAGCCGATCATGATCGCCGGAGGCCTGGCCAACCTGCGCGCCGCGCACGTGGAGAAGCGCACGCTGCAGCCGGGCGACGCGGTGGTCGTGCTCGGCGGTCCGGCGATGCTGATCGGGCTGGGCGGCGGCGCCGCCTCGTCGGTGGCGGCCGGCATGAGCTCCGAGCAGCTCGACTTCGCCTCGGTGCAGCGCGACAACCCGGAAATGCAGCGCCGCTGCCAGGAAGTCA
>Ga0180222_1000340_pt1 | contig 71816 bp, 67 predicted proteins | sample eDN5th37CKraftOP_FD_151336 | JGI IMG/M metagenome (GOLD analysis project Ga0180222, IMG submission 151336) | Enriched Organic Plus compost microbial communities from Emeryville, California, USA - eDNA 5th pass 37_C Kraft OP (version 2) (version 2) ... | reverse complement strand
TTCGTCGGCCGCCTGCCCGTGATCGCGACGCTCGAGGACCTCGACACCGAGGCGCTGGTCAAGATCCTGAAGGAGCCGAAGAACGCCCTCGTCAAACAGTATCAGAAGCTGTTCGAGATGGAGGACATGAAGCTCACCTTCACCGACGACGCGCTGGTCGCGACGGCGAAGAAGGCGATCGAGCGCAAGACCGGCGCGCGCGGGCTCCGCTCGATCATCGAGAACATCCTGCTCGACACGATGTTCGATCTGCCCTCCATGGACGGGGTGGACGAGGTGCTGGTGGACCGCGACGTCGTCGAGGGACGCAAGGAGCCGATGCGCATCTACGCCAAGGCCGACGCCGCCTGACGCGGCGCGCGGCCGCCTCAGGGCTTGCCCGCGTGCGCGGGGAGCGTGGCCGGGCGATCTAGCCGGCGTTGACGACGTTGTAGCGGCGCAGCTCTTCCTGCGTCAGGCAGCGCATCGTCGACTGGTCGTCGCCGTCCGCCACCGCGCGCTGGCGGTACATGACTTCGGTCAGCAGGTTGCGCGAGACGCCCATGCGGATCAGGAAGTCGTTGTCCTCGCTCGCCAGCAGCGCCGACTGCTGCTCGATGTCGCCGATCAGGCCGACCGTGCTCGCCTCGCCCTGCTGGACCTGCTGGCGGATCACGTCGCGGTTGCTGGTGAAGGTGAACATGTGGACGATGAACAGCCCGCCCCGGTCGACGTAGCGGACCGGGCCGCCCATGAACAGGAAGTTGCAGGCGGAGAAGCACGCCCAGCCGGCGGGAATCCGCGTGGGGAGGCCGGACTGGCGAATGATCATCCCGGCCTGGTTTCCCACCCGCGCATTGCCTCCGGGCGAGCGCAGCCAGATTTCCTCGATCCTCGGATCGGCGATCGCCGCCTGCAGCCGCGGGATCAAATTGTCGTCGATTGCGCCTTCCGCAAGCAGCACCTGGCGGCCCTCGACCGTCTGCACCGTAAACCGCATCTCGGGATAGGTCGACCAGTTCGGGTTGGCCGGGCAGGTCGGGTTGAGGCGGCTGCGCTGCTGCTGCGCCTGCGCCGCCTCACCGGCAAAGAGAGCGAGAATGGCTGCGAAACAAGCGAGACGCCGCATCGGCGATCAGACCCTCACATAGCGATTGGACGGCGGGCGACGGCACATCTGCTTGGGCGCGCGCGTTTCCTCGCCGTCGACGATGATGACGTCGGTGACGGTGATGCAATCGCCCTGCGGCGAGTTGGTTTCGACCGCGGTCACGGTCGAGGACCCGGTCACGCCGGGCCGCGTCTCGCTCTGCCAGGTCGCCGTCGAGCCGACGGTGGCGTTGCGCGTGGCTTCCTCGGTGGCGCGCGCCGCCTGCTGCTGTTCGCGGCAATCGAGCATGCTGGCGATCGCCTCGCCGAGCAGCTCGTCGACTGGCAGAAGGCTCGTCATCATGCCCGCCGCGCCGCCGACCGAGCCGCCCATCTGGCGGGCGATGCCGCCGAGCAGGCCGCCGATCGAGCGCCCGCGCTGACGGGCATTCTGACGCTGGTCCTCCGTGCAGCCGCCGCCGCTGGCGCTGGACGCCTGCGTCGCCTTGCCCTGGACGGCGGCCACCACCGGCGCCGACGCCAGCGACGCCGCGACGAGCGAAATGGAAAGCAGGCCCCGACCGATCATCTCGAACCCCCACGTTCGATGTTGCCCGCGGAAACCTAGACCCCCGCCAATGGCAGGGTCAATTGCAAAGGGAGGCGCATCGCAACCACGGCGAATGGCCGCTCTTCATTGATGCTTAGGGGCTTTGGCCCCATATGGGGGCAAATGCCGCCATCGTGACGGCCCATTGGAGCATTCATGAGCGAGTCCTATCCGGTTCTTCCCCTGCGCGATATCGTCGTTTTCCCGCACATGATCGTGCCCCTGTTCGTCGGGCGCGACAAATCGGTCGGGGCGCTGGAAAGCGCGATGGGAGCGGACAAGAGCATCTTCCTGGTCTCGCAGCTCGATCCGTCCGAGGACGATCCCGACCGGGACGATCTCTACGATCTCGGCGTGATCGCGAGCGTGCTGCAGCTGCTCAAGCTGCCGGACGGGACGGTCCGCGTGCTCGTCGAGGGGCGCGGGCGGGCGCGGCTGAAATCGCTCGATCGGACCGAGGGGCATCTCGTCGCCGAGGTCGAGCCGGTCGAGTCGCTGCCGGCCGAGGGGCCCGAGGTGCAGGCCCTCATGCGCTCGGTGATCGAGCAATTCGAGAATTACGCCAAGCTCAATCGCAAGCTGCCGGCGGAGACCGCCGTCCAGCTCGCCCAGATCGACGATCCCTCGAAGCTGTCGGACGCGGTGGCGGCGAACATTTCGGTCAAGGTCGCCGACAAGCAGGCGCTGCTCGCCGAGCTGGACCCGGCGAAGCGGCTCGAAATGGCCTATGCCTTCATGGAGGGCGAGCTCGGCGTGCTCCAGGTCGAGCGCAAGATCCGCTCGCGCGTGAAGCGCCAGATGGAGAAGACGCAGCGCGAATATTATCTCAACGAGCAGCTCAAGGCGATCCAGCGCGAGCTGGGCAATGCCGGCGAGGACGGGGAGGGCGACGAGCTCGCCGAACTCGCCCGCAAGATCGAGCGCACCAGGCTCAGCAAGGAGGCGCGCGCAAAAGCCAAGAGCGAGCTCAAGAAGCTGCGCGGCATGGCGCCGATGTCGGCCGAGGCGACGGTCAGCCGCAACTATCTCGACGTGCTGCTCGGCCTGCCTTGGGGCAAGAAGTCGAAGCTCAAGCACGACATCGCCGAGGCGCAGCGCATCCTCGACGAGGACCATTACGGGCTGGAGAAGGTCAAGGACCGGATCGTCGAGTATCTCGCCGTCCAAGCGCGCACCAACAAGCTCAAGGGGCCGATCCTGTGCCTCGTCGGCCCGCCCGGCGTCGGCAAGACCTCGCTCGGCCGATCGATCGCGCGCGCCACCGGCCGCGAGTTCGTCCGCCAGAGCCTCGGCGGCGTGCGCGACGAGGCCGAGATCCGCGGCCATAGGCGCACCTATATCGGCTCGCTGCCGGGCAAGATCGTCACCAACCTCAAGAAAGCGGGCACGTCCAACCCGCTGTTCCTGCTCGACGAGATTGACAAGCTCGGCCAGGATTTCCGCGGCGATCCCGCATCGGCGCTGCTCGAGGTGCTGGACCCTGAGCAGAACAGCCGGTTCCAGGACCATTATCTGGAGGTCGATTACGATCTGAGCGACGTGATGTTCGTCACCACGGCGAACTCGCTGAACCTGCCGCAGCCGCTTCTCGACCGCATGGAGGTCATCCGTCTCGAAGGCTATACTGAGGATGAGAAGGTCGAGATCGCCCGGCGCCACCTGCTCCCCAAGCAGATCGAGAGCCACGGCCTCAAGGAGGGCGAGTTCTCGCTGACCGAGGAGGGGCTGCGCGCGATCATTCGGCACTATACCCGCGAGGCGGGCGTGCGCACGCTCGAGCGCGAGATCGCCAAGATCGCGCGCAAGGCGCTGCGCCAGATCCTCGAGGGCAAGGCCGAGTCGATCACGGTCACGCCGGACAATCTCGGCGAGTTCCTCGGCGTCCGGAAATATCGCCACGGCGTCAGCGAAGAGGAGGACCAGATCGGCGCGATCACTGGCCTCGCCTGGACCGAGGTCGGCGGCGAACTTCTCACCATCGAGGCGGTTACCGTCCCGGGCAAGGGCCAGATCAAGACGACCGGCAAGCTCGGCGAAGTGATGCAGGAATCGGTGCAGGCCGCCTTCTCCTTCGTGAAGGCGCGCGCGCCGAGTTTCGGCGTGAAGCCGAGCCTGTTCGCCCGCAAGGACATCCACGTGCACCTGCCCGAAGGCGCGGTGCCGAAGGACGGGCCGTCGGCCGGGATCGGCATGGTGACGGCGATCCTTTCGACGCTCACCGGCATTCCGGTGCGCCGCGACGTGGCGATGACAGGAGAGGTCACGCTGCGCGGTCGCGTGCTGCCGATCGGCGGGCTCAAGGAGAAGCTGCTCGCGGCGCTTCGGGGCGGCATCGCCAAGGTGCTGATCCCGGCGGAAAACGAGAAGGACCTGGCCGAAATCCCCGCCAACATCCGCGAGGGGCTGGAGATCGTTCCGGTCAGCCATGTCGACGAGGTGCTCGGCCACGCGCTCACCGCGCCGGTTGCGCCGATCGAATGGACCGAGGCGGACGAGCTGGCGGCGCTCGCCCGGCCGGACATGGCGGTTCCGGCGGGCGACGAGCGGGGCGGGGCGTCGGTTCGCCACTGAGTCGGCGCCGGCGCGCGTCCCCGTTCCGGTCATCCGCGTCCAGCTTTCCTTTTGACTTCCGGGCCGCGGGTGGCGTTTAATCCGCGGCCTCGCGACCTTGGGCCGCGAGTCTTCGGAACATGCAGGGGTGAGCGATGAACAAGCAGGAGCTTATCGGCCACGTCGCGGAGGTCACCGGACTCGCCAGGGGGGATGCGGCGCGAACGGTCGAGGCGGTCTTCGACACGATCACGAACGCGCTCAAGCGCGGCGACGAGGTGCGCCTGGTCGGCTTCGGCACCTTCTCCTGCTCGCGACGCAAGGCCTCTACCGGGCGCAACCCGCGCACCGGCGAGCCCATGCAGATCCGGGAGTCGACCCAGCCCAAGTTCAAGGCGGGAAAGGGTCTCAAGGACGCGGTCAACCGCTGAGGCGCTGGACAGCGCCGAAAGCGGTCGCTATGGGCCGCGTTCCGTCCGGCGACCACACGGACGGGATACCAAAAGGGACGTGGGCGCGTAGCTCAGTGGTAGAGCACTGTGTTCACACCGCAGGGGTCGCAAGTTCAATCCTTGCCGCGCCCACCACGCCCTCATGATCCATCCGGCACTCAGACAGGACGGTGACGCTTTGCGGCTTGCCGTCCGCGTTACGGCGCGGGCGGGCCGCGACGCGATCGCGGGCTTGGGCGAGGGCGCGGACGGGCGCGCCGAGCTCGCCGTCCGCCTCGCCGCGCCGCCGGTGGAAGGCGCCGCCAATGCGGCGCTCCTCAAGCTCCTCGCCAAACAGCTCAGCGTGCCGAAGTCCGCGCTCGAGATCGTCAGCGGGGCCCAGGCGCGGCACAAGATCGTGCGGATCACCGGGCTTTCCGCAGAGGCCGCCACGCTCCGCCTCGAAAGCGGAGCGTCCTGACGCGCCCGCGCTGTCCCCTGTCGGCCGCGCTCCCTAGCTTTCGATTCGGCTCACCGGGGAGGCCAGCGAATGAACGACGATTACAGCTACTACGCGCGTCGCGCCGACGAGCAGCGCAAATGGGCCGCCGCCGCCAGCAGCCCCGACGCGCGCCGTCGCCACCTGGAACTTGCCGAGCTTTACGCGGCCCGCGCGCGGGCGCTGGCGCCCAACGCGGCGGCCTGATCGGCGCGATCCGCGCGCGCCGTGCCTTGACGGCGGGGAAGGGTGCCCCCTATGTGCGCGCACGCATCCGCGCTTGTGGCGATCGTAGCTCAGCTGGTTAGAGCATCGGTTTGTGGTACCGAGGGTCGTGGGTTCAAGTCCCATCGATCGCCCCATTTCTCCCCAGCGCAGAAAACAGGACAGATTAGATGGAATCGCTTTGGGATTTTCCCGATTTCGATGCGCATGAGCGCGTGCTCTTCGTGACCGATCGGGAAAGCGGACTGAGGGCGATCATCGCGATCCATTCCACCCATCTCGGCCCCGGCGCCGGCGGCACCCGATTCTGGCACTATGCCAGGACCGGCGACGCGGTCGCCGACGCGCTGCGCCTGTCGCGCGGCATGAGCTACAAGAACGCCATGGCCGGCCTGCCCATGGGCGGGGGCAAGGCCGTGATTCTCGCCGACGAGGCGCGCACCAAGACGCCGGAGATGCTGGCCGCCTACGGCCGCGCCGTTGATGGCCTCGGCGGCGCCTATGTGACCGCGGAGGATGTCGGCATCACCGTTGCCGACCTGGTCGAGGTGGCGAAGCAGACCCGCTACGTCTCCGGCCTTCCCGCGGCGGAAGGGCAAGCGGGCGGCGATCCCGGGCCTTTCACCGCCTATGGCGTGTTCCTCGGCGTCAAGGCCGCGGTGCGCCGCAAGCTCGGCAAGGACAGCCTTGCCGGCCTCCACATCGCGCTGCAAGGCGCGGGCAGCGTCGCCTCCGGCCTCGCGCGCCGTGCCGCCGCGGAGGGCGCAAAGCTCAGCATCGCCGATATCGACACTGTGAAGGCCCGGCGCCTCGCCGACGAGGTCGGCGGCGCCGTCGTCGCGCCCGAGGCGATCATGACGCTTGAGGCCGACGTGTTCAGCCCCTGCGCGCTCGGCGCGATCCTGACCGAACAGAGCATCGCGGCGCTGAAGGCGCCGATCGTCGCGGGCGCCGCGAACAACCAGCTCGCGACCGCGGCGGACGGCGACCGCATCCACGCGCGCGACATCCTCTACGCGCCGGACTACGTCATCAATGCCGGCGGGATCATCAACGTCGCCTCCGAATATTTCGGCCAGGGCGACGAGGCGTCGGTCAACGCGAAGATCGAGCAGATTCCGGCGCGGCTCGAGCAGATCTGGGACGAGAGCGCGGCGAGCGGCCGCAACCCGGCCGAGGTCGCCGACGCGATGGCGCAGAAGCTGATCGGGCGCGTCTGAGCACTCAGCCGCCGACCGGCGTCGGCCGCTCGCGCTCGCGCCCCAGCCTGTGCTCGCGATAGAGGGTGAAGAGCCCGCTCGCGACGATCACGGTGGCGCCGACCAGCGTGCTCGCCGCGGGTTCGGTCCGCCACAGGAGCCAGCCGAACAGCACCGCCCAGACGATCTGGACGTAATCGAACGGCACCACCGCCGAAACCGGCGGGTGGCGCAGCGAGGCGGTCATGAAGAGCTGGCCAATCCCGCCGAGGATGCCGATCGCGGCGAGCAGTAGCCAGCCGGGAAGGTTGTGGCCGCGCCCGTAGAACGGCATCAGCAGCGCGGTCGCGGCGCAGGACAGGCTGGTGAACCAGAGCACCACCGTCGTCGTCCCCTCGGTACGGCCGATCTGGCGCAGCGTGATCGTCACCCCGGCCGAGCCGAGCGCCCCGGCGATGGCGAGCGCGAGGCCGATCGGGGCGAGCGGCGCGTGACTGCCGCCGGGGCGCATCACGATCGCCACGCCAATCAGCCCCGCCGCGACGGCGCCCCAGCGGTAGCGACCGACCGGTTCGCGCAGGATCGCGGCCGAGAGCACGACCGAAAGAAGCGGGGCGGCAAAGGCGATCGTCGTCGCCTCGGCGAGCGGCAGCCAGACGAGGGCCCCGAAGGTGAGCGCCATCGTGGCGAGGCCGAGCATGGCGCGACCGACATGGGCGCCGGGGCGCTCGGTGCGCCAGGCGTCCCATTCGCGCCGCGCCGCGATCCACGCGAGCAGCGGAATGAAGCTGAAGGCGAAGCGATAGAAGACCAGTTCGACCGTGCCGGTGCCCGCCTCACTCGCCAGTTTGATGATCGCCGCCATCAACGCGAAACAGGTCGCCGCCGCGAGCCGCATCGCGATCCCGAGCAGCCTTCGCCGCGAATCCCCCCGGCCCGTCATACGTCCGCCTGTGGGCACTGCGGCGCGCGCGTTCAAGGCGCTTCCCCGCATGGCGGGGCTTCGCTAAACACGGACCCGACCATGCACGCCTACGCGAATCCGGCCCGTTTCCTGAAAATCGCGCGACCGCTCACCGGCTGGTTCGGCTGGGTCGGCGCGGTGCTGTTCGTGGGCGCGCTCGCGCAGGGGCTGTTCTTCGCCCCGCCCGAGCGGCTGCAGGGCGAGAGCGTGCGAATCCTCTACATCCATGTCCCCGCCGCCTGGCTCGGCATGGCCGGCTGGACGGGAATCGCGGCGGCGAGCATCGCGCAGCTCGTCTGGCGCCACCCGCTCGCGGCTGTCGCCGGGCGGGCGCTGGCGGTGCCCGGCGCGGTCTTCACGGCGCTCTGCCTCGCCACCGGTTCGCTGTGGGGACGGCCGACCTGGGGCACCTATTGGGAATGGGACGGGCGGATGACCTCGATGCTCGTGCTGCTGTTCCTCTATCTCGGCTATCTCGCGCTCGCCGGCGCGGAGAAGGAGCGGGACGGGCAGGGGCGGCTCACCGCCATTTTCGGCCTCGTCGGGGCGATCAACCTGCCGATCATCCATTATTCGGTGATCTGGTGGAACACGCTCCACCAGGGGCAGAGCATCGACCTGCTGAGCGGCCGCTCCTCCATCGCCGCGCCGATGTTGTGGCCCCTCCTGATCGCCGCGCTCGGCTTCACCCTTTTGTTCGGCGCCGTGGTCCTGATGCGGATGCGGACCGAGCTGGCGCGCAACCGGATCGAGGCCCGGATGAAGCGGATGGCCGCCGAATGAACCCCTGGCCGTTCGTCATCGCCGCCTATGCGCTCATGGTCGCCGGCACGCTGGCGCTGGTCGGCGGGAGCTGGATCGCCATGCGCCGCGCCGAGGCCGAGGCCGAACGGCTTCGCCGGGGCTCATGAAACCGAAGAACCAGCGCCTCGTCCTGCTGGTCGCCGCGATTGTCGCGGTGATCGGTGCCGTTTTGCTCGCCATGTCGGGTCTGCGCGACCGCGCCTCCTTCTTCTACGCACCGGGCGACGTCGCGCAGAAAGGCCTGCCGCTCGACCGCGCGGTGAGGATCGGTGGCATGGTGCGGCCGGGCTCGATCGTCCGCCATGCCGACGGCGTCACCATCGATTTCGTCGTCACCGACGATACGCCGAACGTGATCAACGTCACCTATCGCGGGATCACGCCGGACCTGTTCCGGGAGGGCAGCGGCGTGATCGCCGAAGGGCGCTTCCAGCCCGATGGACGCTTCATTGCCACCGAAATCCTCGCCAAGCATGACGAAAACTACGTGCCGCCGGTGATGCGCCAGGCGCGCGGACAGCATGAAACGGACACGCTGAGATGATCGCAGAAGGGGGGCTCGCGGCACTCTGGCTGGCGGCGGCCATGTCGCTGCTCCAGCTCTATCTCGGCGCGGCCGCCGCGCGCGCCTCCGCCGAGGCGATCGACCTCAGGCCGGTGTGCGTCGTGGCGGTCGCGCAGGGGACGCTTGCCGCTATCGCCTTCGGCCTGCTGATCCTCTGCTTCCTGCGCACCGATCTTTCGGTCGCCCTGGTCGCCGCGAACAGCCATTCGGCCAAGCCCTGGCTCTACAAGTTCGCGGGCGCCTGGGGGAATCACGAAGGCTCAATGCTGCTGTGGGTGACGGTGATGGCCGTCGCCGGCGCGGCGGTTGCGCTGTTCGAGCGACGGCTCGCGACGCGGACGCTGAGCGCGACGCTCGCCGCGCAGGCCGCGATCGGGCTCGGCTTCTACGGATTCCTGCTGTTCGCCTCGAACCCGTTCAACCGGCTCAACCCCGCGCCGGTCGAGGGGAACGGGCTCAACCCGCTGTTGCAGGATCCGGGCCTCGCCTTCCACCCGCCGACGCTCTACTTCGGCTATGTCGGCATCTCGATCGCCTTCTCCTTCGCGGTGGGCGCGCTGCTCACCCGCGACGTGGGGCCGGTCTTCGCGCGCGCGATGCGGCCCTGGGTGCTGGCGGCATGGATCTTCCTCACCATCGGCATCACGGCCGGCTCCTACTGGGCCTATTACGAGCTGGGCTGGGGCGGCTGGTGGTTCTGGGATCCGGTCGAGAACGCCTCGCTGATGCCCTGGCTCGCCGCGACCGCGTTGCTCCACAGCGTCACCGTGCTCGCGACGCGCGACGGGCTTCGCGCCTGGACGATCATGCTCGCGGTCGTCGCCTTCTCGATGTCGATGATCGGCACCTTCCTGGTCCGCTCCGGCATCCTTACCAGCGTTCACGCCTTCGCCGTCGATCCGCGGCGCGGCGCCTTCATCCTCGGCCTGCTCGTCATTTATATCGGCGGCGCGCTCACGCTCTATGCGCTGCGGGTGAGCACGGTGAAGGAAGGCTCGCGCTTCGACCTGTTCAGCCGCGAGGGCGCGCTCGTAGTCAACAACCTGCTGCTCTCCGTCATCCTGGGCGTCGTCTTCGTCGGCACGCTCTATCCGCTGATCACCGAGGCGCTGGGGGCGAAGATTTCGGTCGGTCCGCCCTATTTCAACCAGGCCGCCGGTCCGGTCGCGCTGCTCCTGGCCGCGATCATGGGGATGGGGCCGCTGATGCGCTGGCGGCGTGACAGCGTGCGCGCGCTCCTCAACCGCTATGCCGTGCCGATCCTGATCAGCGCGGCGAGCCTGCTCCTGGCCGTGCTGTTCGCGCCGGACGCAGGCGTGCTTCCGCTGGTCGGGCTGGCGCTCGCCCCGGGCGTCGCCGCCGCGAGCGTCGCGCCCATGTGGAAGCGCAACCTCAGGCGCACGCCGCTTTTCACCTGGGGCATGGTGATCGCGCACCTCGGCGTCGCCGTCAGCCTCGGCGGCATGGCGGCCTCGACCGCCTTCAACAAGGAGACGCTGACCGCGCTCCGCCCCGGCCAGACGACGCATGTCGGCCCGTTCGAGGTCCGCTTCGAAAGCGTCGCGCCGGTCGCCGGGCCGAACTGGACGGCGATGGAGGCGCGTCTCACCGCGCGTCGCAACGGCACCGGCGCGCCGGTTGCGCTCGCCCCGCAATCGCGCATGTTCAGCGCGCCGCCGACGCCGACGACCGAGGCGTCGATCCGTACCTTCATCGACGGCCAGCTCTACACCAACGTCGGCGAATCGGACGAAATGGGTCGCTGGCAGATCCGACTGTGGTGGAAACCGATGGTGACCCTGATCTGGCTCGGCGGCGCGCTGATCGCCTTCGGCGGCGTCCTCTCGCTGCTCGGCCGCGTGCTGCGTGAGCGCAAGGCGGCGGGCGGCCGGGCGCGCGCCCCCGGAGCGGACGCCATTCCCGCCGGCGGGGAGGCGCTGGCATGAGAAAGATCCGTCCCATCCTCTGGGTGCCGCTGCTCGCATTTCTGGGCATCGCGATCGCCTTCGCCGTCCAGCTCGCCCAGCCGGACGACCGCGCGATCCATTCGGCGATGGTGGGCAAGTCCGTTCCGGTCTTCGCGCTCCCGGCCGCGCTGCCGGACCGGCCCGGCCTTGCCAGCACCGACCTCGCCAACGGCCAGCCACACCTCGTGAACATCTTCGCGAGCTGGTGCATTCCCTGCCGCGCGGAAGCCGGTCCGCTCGCCGAACTCGCCCGGCGCGGCATTCCGATCGACGGCATCGCGGTGCGCGACCGGCCGGAGGACCTTGCGGCCTTCCTCGCCCAGTATGGCGACCCGTTCCGCACCATCGGCGCCGACAATGACCGCCGCGTCCAGCTCACGCTCGGCTCCGCCGGCGTGCCGGAGACCTTCGTCGTCGATGGCAACGGCGTCATCCGTCACCAGCATATCGGGGCGATCATGGAGCAGGACATCCCGGCGATCGTCGCGGCGTGGGAGGCGGCGCGATGAAGCGCGCGCTGGTCGCTCTCGCATTGCTCGCGGCCAGCCCTGCGCTGGCCGACTCGCTGCTGCCGCCGGCGCCGCTCGCCGACGTGCAGCTTCCCGACCCGGAGCAGGAGCGCAAGGCGAAGGCGCTGATGGAGACGATCCGCTGTGTCGTCTGCCAGGGCCAGTCGATCGCCGATTCCGACGCCGAGATGGCGGGTGACATGCGCTCGCTGATCCGCGAGCGCATCCGGGCCGGCGAGAGTCCGGACGAGATAAGGGCCTGGCTGATCTCCCGCTATGGCGAGTGGATCAGCTTCGAGCCGCCGTTCGAGCCGAAGACCTGGCTGCTCTGGCTACTGCCGATCCTGCTCGTTCTCGCCGGCCTCTGGCTGGTGCGCGGGCGGCTCCGGGTGAGGAGGGGCTGATGGGCTGGGTGGTGATGATCGCGCTCGCGCTGCTAACCGGCGCCGGCCTGTGGGTTTTCCTGCGGCGCGACCGGGGGGCGCTGCAATTCGCGGCCGCGGCGATCCTGTTCGCCCTCGCGGGCTATTCGTTGCAGGGCCGGCCGACGCTGCCCAGCGCGCCCAAGGCGCCGCCGCCGCAGACGGACGTGCCCGAATCCGAGTTCGCCCAGATGCGCGGTGACATGCTCGGCCGCTTCGACCGCGCCGCGGCCTGGCTCACCATGGCGGAGGGCTTCCAGCGGCGCGGCAACACGCGGGCGGCCGTCGAGGTGATTCAGGCCGGGCTGCGCGACTCCCCGAACAACGCGGACCTGTGGGTTGGGCTGGGCAATGCGCTCGTCATTCACGGCAGCGGCATGATGAACCCGGGGGCGCAATATGCCTTCCAGCGCGCGCAGGTGATCGCGCCGAACCATCCGGGGCCGCGCTTCTTCTACGGCCTCGCCCTGGCGCAGGGTGGCCATTTCGACGAGGCCGAGCGCATCTGGCGGGGCCTCCTCGCCGAGGCGCCCGCCGACGCGCCCTATCGCGCGACGATCGAGGAGCGTCTCCAGGCCCTCGCCGCCGCCCGCGCCAGTGGCGAAATCCCCGCGCCGACGCCGCCAACGCCACAGCCGCAGCAGTAGGATCATCCTCTCTGCCGTCGAAGGCGATGGGGAGGAGGCGCAATTCTTCCCCGGCAAGGGGAGGGGCGCCGCGACGCGAAGCGTCGTGGTGAAGCGGCTGTCAGCCTTCCGCCTCCGCCATGCTTCGCATGGGTCGCCCTTCCGATGACGCGTCGCGTCGCAGGGAGGATCTCGCCTACGCCACCGGCTCGTAGGGCAGGCCGAGCGCGTCGGCGACCGCCTTGTAGCGGATCTTGCCGTTGGAGACGTTGAGGCCGTTGGCGAGGTGCAGGTCCGCCTTCATCGCCGCCTCCGGTCCCAGGTTCGCGAGCGCCATCGCGAAGGGCAGGGTGGCGTTGTTGAGTGCGAAGGTGGAGGTGCGCGCCACCGCGCCCGGCATGTTCGCGACGCAATAGTGGATGACGCCGTCGATCTCGAACACGGGATCGGAGTGGGTGGTCGGGCGCGAGGTCTCGAAGCAGCCGCCCTGGTCGATCGCGATGTCGACGAGCACCGAGCCGCGCTTCATCGTCGTCAGCATCTCCCGCGTCACCAGCTTCGGCGCCGCCGCGCCCGGCACCAGCACCGCGCCGATCACGAGATGCGCCTGCCGCACCGCCGCGGCGATCGCCGCCCTGCTGGCATAGGCCGTCTTGATCTGGCTGGAGAAGAACATGTCCAGCTCGGCGAGGCGGGCGTTGTTGATGTCGTATATGGTGACGTCCGCGCGCATGCCGACCGCCATCTGCGCCGCATTGATACCAGCGACGCCGCCGCCGAGGATCGCGACCCGCGCCGGCGCCACGCCCGGCACGCCGCCGAGCAGCACGCCACGGCCGCCCTGCTCCTTCTCGAGATAATGCGCGCCGACCTGAACGGACATGCGCCCCGCGACCTCGCTCATCGGCTTGAGCAACGGCAGCGAGCCATCCCTCGCCGTCACCGTTTCGTAGGCGATGCAGGTCGCGCCCGAGGCGAGCAGGCCCTTCGTCTGCTCGAGATCGGGGGCAAGGTGGAGATAGGTGAAGAGCACGTGCCGCGGCTCGAGCATCGCGATCTCGCTCGCCTGCGGCTCCTTCACCTTCACGATCATGTCGGCGCCCGCGAACACCTCGCGCGCGCTGCCGACGACCTTCGCACCGGCCTCGACATAGTCGGAATCCTCGAAGTCGATGCCCGCGCCGGCTTTTGTCTCGACGATCACCTCGTGGCCGGCGGCGACCAGCTCGGCCACCGACGGCGGGGTCAGCCCGACGCGATATTCGTGGTTCTTGATTTCCTTTGGAACGCCAATGCGCATGTTCGCCTCTCCCAAGCGAGGAAGGCGCCGGCTTAGCTCAAAGCGGCCGGGAAGTGCTTGCGAAATGGCGTGCGCCGTTGGGAGGCGCCACAAATTCATTGTGCGGATTATGGCTACCGTGCAAGAGTCTCTCATGATTGATGCGATCGACCGCAAGATGCTCGATCTGCTCGCCAGCGACTCGAACCTGACCAGCGAGCAGATCGGCGCGCGCGTGGGCCTCTCGCCCTCGGCGGCGCACCGGCGCGTGAAGGCGCTGGAGGAGGCGGGGCTGATCCTCGGCTACCGCGCGCGCCTGTCGCCGGCGGCGCGCGGCAACCCATCGACCGTGTTCGTCTCGGTCACGCTCGTGGACCAGCGCCAGGCGACGATGATGGCGTTTGAGGAGGCGCTCTCGCGCACCGCGGAGGTGAGCGAGGCCTACCTGATGAGCGGGCCTTCGGACTATCTCCTGAAGGTGCTGGTGCGCGAGGACGACAGCTACGAGCGGGTTCACCGCGAAATCCTCTCGGCCCTGCCCGGCGTTCACCGGCTGGTCACGCAGTTCACGATTCGGACGCTCACCACCGCCGACTGACCGCTCATATTGCGGTGCGGCAAGGGAGGTGCTAGGGCGCGGCCCCCGGCCAGGGCCGGCGGTCACAGGGGAAAGTCTGACGTTCTGCGTTCCTGACCGATGAGCAGCACCAGCACCCCCTACGCGCCCGGGACGCATGACGCGCGCGCGCATGCGCAGGGCGGGCTCGCACGGCTCGCGCTGGGCGCGATCGGCATCGTCTTCGGGGATATCGGCACCAGCCCGATCTACGCCTTTCGCGAGACCTTCGCCGGCCATCACCCGATCGAGCACGGCCCGACCGAAGTCACGGGCGTGCTCAGCCTGATCTTCTGGTCGATGGTGATCGTGGTGACCGTCAAATATGTCGGCATCATCACGCGCGCCGACAACAAGGGGGAGGGCGGGAGCCTCGCCCTGCTCGCGCTGATCAACCGGTCGAGCGAGCGCTCCCAGCGACGCTGGACGGCCGGGATCGTGCTGCTCGGCGTGTTCGCCTGCTCGCTCTTCTACGGCGATTCGATGATCACGCCGGCCATCTCGGTCCTCTCGGCGGTCGAGGGCCTGACGACGGTGCAGAGCGGCTTCGCGCCCTTCGTGCTGCCCGTGGCGGCGGGCATCCTGATCGGCCTGTTCGCGATCCAGTCGCACGGCACCGCGCGCGTGGGGGCGCTGTTCGGGCCGATCATGCTGCTCTACCTGTTGACCATCGGCGCGCTCGGCGCCGTGCAGGTCGCGAGCTATCCCTGGATCCTGGGCGAGACGATCAACCCGCTGAACGCCTTCCAGTTCTTCCTGAGCGACCGGCTCAGCGCCTTTCTCGCCCTCGGCTCGGTCGTGCTCGCCGTGACCGGGACCGAGGCGCTCTACGCGGACATGGGCCATTTCGGGCGCAAGCCGATCGGTTTGTCCTGGCTCATATTCGTAATGCCGGCGCTGATGCTGAACTATATGGGGCAGGGGGCGATGATCCTGTCGGCCGACCCCGCAGCCGCCGACGAGGTGGTGCGCAACCCCTTTTTCCTGCTCGCGCCGGAGTCCTGGCGGCTGCCGCTCGTCATCCTCGCGACGCTGGCGACGATCATCGCCAGCCAGGCGGTGATTTCCGGCGCCTTCTCGGTGACCCAGCAGGCGATGCAACTCGGCTTCATCCCGCGCCTTCGCATCCGTCACACCAGCGAGTCCGCGGTCGGCCAGATCTACATCCCGGTGATCAACTGGGCGCTGATGGTGACGGTGATCCTGCTCGTCCTGTTCTTTGGCACGTCGAGCAACCTCGCCGCCGCCTACGGCATCGCCGTCACCGGCGCGATGTTCATCGACACCTGCCTGCTGGCGGTGCTGCTCTTTTCGGTCTGGCGGTGGAAGCCGTGGGTTTCGGTGCCGATTCTCGCGGTCTTCTTCCTCGTCGATCTCGGCTATTTCGCCGCCAACCTCACCAAGGTGCCGGCGGGCGGCTGGTTCCCGCTGCTGATCGGCGTCATCGCCTTCACCCTGCTCACCACCTGGGCCAAGGGCCGCAAGCTCCTGCTCGAACGGATGGAGGAGGCCGCGATCCCGGCGCCGGTGTTCATCAAGTCGGCGGTCAGCAGCGCCAAGCGCGTCCCCGGCACGGCGGTATTCATGACCAATTCGGCCGAGGGCATTCCCCCCTCGCTCCTCCACAACCTCAAGCACAACAAGGTGCTGCACGAACGCGTCCTGCTGCTCACCGTGCGGATCGAGGACGTGCCTTATGTGGACGAGGAGAAACGCTTCGAACTGAAGGCTCTTGGCGATGGCTTCTTTCGGCTGATCGTGCGCTACGGCTTCATGCAGGAGACGGACATTCCCGCGGCCCTCGCCCGCGTCCAGTCGTGCGGGCCTGAGTTCAAGATGATGGACACCAGCTTCTTCCTCGCCCGTCAGACACTGATCGCCTCGAACCGGCCCGGAATGGCGGTGTGGCGGGAAAAGCTGTTCGCCTGGATGCTCCGCAACGCGGAAAGCGCGATGGAATTCTTCAAGCTGCCGCCGAACCGCGTGGTCGAGCTCGGCTCCCAGGTGGAGATTTGAGCGGGCCGCTGATCGTTACCGCCACCTTCGCGCCGGGCGACGACGGCTGGCTCCAGCAGCTTCGACGCGAACATTACCCGCCCGAGCATAACCGCGTCCCCACGCATCTCACCCTGTTCCGCCATCTGCCGCCCAGCGTGGAGGCCGAGCTGCGCGGGCGCCTCTCGGCAACGACGCGCGCAGCGCCGCCGCCCGCGCACATCGCTGGCGTCATGGACCTCGGCGAAGGGACGGCGCTCAGCGTCGAAAGCCCGGCGCTGGTCGCGATCCGCGCGGATTTCGCCGAGGCGCTGCACGGCCTGCTCACGCCGCAGGACCAGGCCGGCTGGCGGCCGCATGTCACCATCCAGAACAAGGTGCCGCGCAGAGTTGCCCGCGCGCTGCAGGCGCGGCTCGCGCGCGAAATCGCGCCGCGTCCGCTCGCCATCGACGCTCTCGCGCTCTGGCGTTACGCCACAAGCGCGTGGGAGCCCGTCCGGCGCTTCCCGTTTCGCGGCTAGTCGAGCTGGCCGATGCCCTCGCAGCTGTAATCGAAGGCGGCGAGGCTAGCCTCGAGGTGACTGTCGAGCGCCGGCATGTCGAGCAGCTCGTCGATCCGCTCGTCGACCTCAAGCCCATTCGCTTCCTCGAACGCTTCGTCCCACTCGCTCGCGTCATAGGTGCCGCGCCCGACCCAGGCGAGCGCGACCAGCTCGGCAAGCTGGTCCTCGGCGAGGTCGTCGAGCAGGGCGATGATCTCTTCCTCGACGCCGGTGTTCAACTCGTCTTCCAGGACCGAAAGCGCGCCGCCCTCGCCATCCTCGTCCTCGTCGATGTCGTCGACATCCTCCGGATCCTCGTGCGGATCGTCGGCGACCGTCTGGGCATCGAGTTCCTTGGCCCGCAGGATCAGGCGGCAGATCGTCTCCAGTGGCGTCTCGAGTTCCATCTCTTCCTCCTGTCCCGGTCCATCGAAACGAGACCGGCGCCGCGCAGTTCCACCGCGGCGCACCACCTTGCGCACCTAACCCGAATCCTCCCGGCGGTCACGCCAGTTGACCGTCCCGGCCGCGCTTCCTATAGGCCCGTCGCGCGCCCAAGCGGTGCGGCCCGGTCGGGGGCGGAGTAGCTCAGCTGGTTAGAGCAGCGGAATCATAATCCGCGTGTCGGGGGTTCGAGTCCCTCCTCCGCTACCACCCCATCAATCCGTGATTCGTTCGAGGTAACCGGCCGCCCAGAGCGTGCGGGCGAGGCCCGCCGCGTCTTCGCACGGCAGATCCGCAAGCGCGAACGGCGCGCCGGAGAGCGCGACCTCGAGCGCCTCGCCGTCGTCCGGATCGAAGAAGATGTCGTCGCCGGGGCCGACCAGCGCGATCTTGCCGTCGTCGTCGGCCGCGAGGTTCCACGGCACGAAGCGCCGGCGACGGAAGCGCGTCGCTTCCCCGATCGGTCGCTGGGCGGCGGCGATGACGCCCGCGACATTGGGTCGGCGCGCGCGCATGAAATTGTCGGCGAGCAGGTCGAACGCGCCGTCCATGCTCGCCTTCTCCGAAATCAGCGCGACGAGCCGGTCGAAATGGGCCTTGGCGAGGGCGCGGTCGAAATCGCGCGCGGCGAAGCCCGGCGGCAGCGAGCAGCGGAATTCGGGCTCCGACAGCGCGAGTTCGGAGATCGATTCGAGCATCAGGTCGGCCCAGGTCTTGGTAATGAGGCCGACGGTGATGTGGAGCGAGGGTTCCTCGCCGACATTCTCGGCATCGTGCATCAGCCCGCGCGGGATATAGGCGCAGTCGCCCGGGCGCAGGGTGAATTCGGCCGTGACGGGTCCCGGCTTGTGGCGCGCGACGTCGAACGGCTCGCCGCGATAGGGGATCTCGACCGGGACGTCATAGAGCCTCCAGGCCTTGGCGCCCGAGACCTGCATCACGAAGACGTCATGATTGTCGTAATGGGGCGGGAAGCCCTGGTTGGCGCGCCCGTCCTCCCGCGCGCGCGGGGTCAGGTACACGTTGGTCTGGACGTGGCAGGAGAAGACCTCCTCGAGCGAGCGGCAGAATTCGCCGAGATTGGCCATCGATTCGTGCAGGTGCGGCAAAATGATCGTCGAGCCCTTCATGTAGAGCTCGGCAACCGCCGAACGGATCACGTGCCCCCGCTCGTCCACATAGGCGTCGCGCGTAAGCCGGTCGTGGCGGTTGGTGAGGTCGAGCATCCCCTCGCGCAGGTCCGCGCTGGCGATGAACGCGTCGAGCGTGTCGAGCGTCAGCAGCTCGCCATAGCGATCCGGCTCGCCACGGACCGCGATGAGCGGGGCGCGTTCGTAGTGGCCCTCGAAGAAATCGGCACGATCGACCGGGGCCACGAGGAAGCCGAGCGCATCCTCCTGCCAGCGCGGCGAGGACACCTGTCCCTTGCTGTGCCCACTGAAGTGAAGTGCGGTCCCGACCATCGTAAATCTCCCCCAGCGATCCTATGCAGCGGGGAGGCGTTCGGGAAAGCGATATTTGCAGGGGAAGCCGAAGACCTCGCGTCGGCGCGCGGGGAAATGGTCGGTCCCGGATGCGATCGCGCGGAATAGGGGCCGGCCGCAGGCGACCGGCCCCGCGAACCACTACTGGGTGCCCGAGCTGTTCACGGCCGCCTGGAGTTCGGCGACGGTCGCGCCGGTCACGAGCGCCCCGTCTCTGGCGGCGAGGGCGGTGCGCGGCAGGCGGACCTGCTGCTCGCCCATCTGGATGGTGACGAAATTATCGTCGAGCGCCTGCACCGACCCAACGACGACGCCGTTGCGGTCCTTCACCGGCGTGCCGACCGCGAAGGCAGCCTGCGCCTGCGCCTGCGCCTGCTCGACTGCGGCGTTGAGCTGCGCCTGCGTCATGCCGAAATAGACCTCCCCGTTGCTGACGGCAAAGGACGAGGCCGGCACGGTCGCCTCGTGGCGATCGGTGCGGATGGTGACGTTCGGGCCGTTGATGGCGGCGATGGTGCCGACGACGCCGCCCTCGGTGTCCTTCACGGTCGCGCCGACCTGAAGGCCCGCCTCCTGGGCAACGGCGGCCGCCGGGGCGATCGCGGCCGCAGACGCGAGCGCCGCAACCGAAAGAGCGGAAGCAGCGAGCAATTCACGTAAAGTCATGACGTCTCCTCAAGGTGCGAGGCCTAGCCGAAAGCCTTTGCCTTGCGGGTTTCACCAGTTTGCAAGGGTGGGGAGCCGGGGGCGCGCCCGCCCGGTGGCAAAAACTAGACGCTCGCGCCGCGCAATTGCAACCCGCGAGCGAATATCTGGCGGCGGCCCGCTGCCCCTGACTGCGACGGGCCGGTCCGCCCGCGGGCCGTGCCGTGGCGTTACTCCGACTTGGGCGGGATCACGCCGCGGCGAATCTGGTCGAGCTCGATCGATTCGAACAGCGCCTTGAAGTTGCCTTCGCCGAAGCCCTCGTTGCCCTTGCGCTGGATCACCTCGAAGAAGATCGGGCCGATCAGGTTCTCGGTGAAGATCTGAAGCAGCAGCCCTTCGCCGGTCTCGGGTGAGCCGTCGATCAGGATGCGGCGCTTGCGCAGTTCCTCGATATCGTGGCCGTGGCCCGGGATGCGCCGGTCGATCATGTCGTAATAGGTGTCCGGGCTGTCCTGAAAGCGGATGCCGTTCGCCTTCAGCTTGTCGACCGTGGTCAGGATGTCGTCAGTGGCGAAGGCCAGGTGCTGGATGCCTTCGCCCCTATATTCCTTCAGGAATTCGGCGATCTGGCTGTACTCGTCCTGGCTCTCGTTGAGCGGAATGCGGATCTTGTCGTCCGGCGCGGTCATCGCGCGGGAGAGGAGGCCCGTCTGCCGCCCCTCGATGTCGAAATAGCGGATCTCGCGGAAGTTGAAGATGCGCTCGTAGAAGCCGGCCCAGTGGTTCATCCGCCCGCGATTCACATTGTGGGTCAAGTGATCGAGCGTGTGCAGGCCGACGCTGTTGTCGTTGCGCGAGGCGCCCGGGACGGGCGAGAAATCGACATCGTAGATCTGCTCGGCGCCGTAGCGATCGACGAGATAGAGATAGGAACCGCCGATTCCCTCGATCGCCGGAATGTCGAGCTCGCCGCGGCCGCGCGGCACTTTCACCGGCGTCGCGCCGCGCGCCACGGCCATTTCGAAGGCCTTCCTGGCATCCTTGACGCGGAAGGCCATGCCGTTGGCGGACGGCCCGTGCGCCTTGCGGAACTCCGCCGGCTGGCCGGCCGGCTCCATGTTCAGGATGAAGTTGATGTCGCCCTGCGCGTAGTGACGCACGTTCTTCGACTTGTGGTTGCCAACATGGGTGAAGCCGAGCTTGACGAAGAGCGCAGCCATCGCCTCGGAATCGGGGCTGGTGAACTCGACGAACTCGAAGCCATCGAGGCCGAGCGGATTGTCGTGGGCGCTGGCGGGCGTGTCATGCGCGGTCATCGGAATTGGATCCCTGGATCGGACGGTTCGTGGGGTTGCCTGCCCTCTACCAGTCTCGGCGCGCGCCCGCAAATCGGGTTGCGCCGCCGCGGGGCGCTGCCTAACTCGGGGGCGACCCGCCACAAGGACCGCTTCATGACCGCCACCCATTCCTCGCGCATGATCATTCTCGGCTCCGGCCCGGCCGGGCTCACCGCCGCCATCTATGCGGCGCGGGCCGGACTGGCGCCAATCGTGGTGCAGGGCATCCAGCCCGGCGGGCAGCTCACCATCACCACCGATGTCGAGAATTATCCGGGCTTCGCCAACGTCATCCAGGGGCCCTGGCTGATGGAGCAGATGCAGAAGCAGGCCGAGCATGTCGGCGCGCGGATGGAATGGGACCACATCAGCGCTGTCGACCTCTCGCAGCGGCCGTTCCGGCTGACCGGCGACAGCGGCAACATCTACCTCGGGGACACGCTCGTGATCGCGACCGGGGCGCAGGCCAAGTGGCTGGGTTTGTCCTCTGAGGAGCTGCTGAAGGGCAAGGGCCTGTCCGCCTGCGCCACCTGCGACGGCTTCTTCTACCGGGGCAAGAAGGTGATCGTCATCGGCGGCGGCAACACGGCGGTCGAGGAGGCGCTCTACCTCACCAACCACAGCCATGACGTCACCATGATCCACCGCCGCGATTCGCTGCGCGCGGAGAAGATCCTGCAGCAGCGGCTGTTCGCCCACCCCAACATCAAGGTGCTCTGGAACCGCGAGGTCGTGCGCTTCATCGGCGAGGGCACCCCCGAAGTGTTGGTGGGCGCGGAGTTGCGCGACACCGAGACGGGCGAGATCGAGCGGATCGCCGCCGAGGGCGCGTTCGTCGCGATCGGCCATTCGCCCGCCACCGAGCTGTTCAAGGGGCACCTGGAGCTGGACGAGGACGGCTATATCCAGGTGGCGCCGGGCTCGACCCGCACCAGCGTCCCGGGCGTGTTCGCCTGCGGCGACGTAATGGACAAGGTCTATCGGCAGGCGGTGACCGCCGCCGGCACCGGCTGCATGGCCGCGCTCGACGCCGAGCGCTTCCTCGCCGAAATGGACTTCGAGAGCGAACAGGCGCACGTCCTTCAGGACGCCTGAGCCGTTGCTAGCGGCGCAGCTCCGCGATCGCGCCCAACACCATTTCGAGCAGCGCCGCCTCGTCACCGGGGCGGGCGAAGGTGTGCGAATTGGTGGCGAAGGTCTGCGTCGCGCGGACGACGCCGCCGAAGGCCTGCCGCCGCAGCTCCTCGGCCGCGGCGATCGCGGTCGCGTCGCCGGTGGCGAGGATCACTTCGACCGACAGCCGCCGCCGGCGCAGCGCATCCGCCACTTCGCGCGCCAGCGTGGCTTCATCCCGATTCGTCAGAATCCGCCACAAACCTTTGAACAGTTTCCTGAAATTGACGGAACCAGTCAGCAGCCGCTTCCAGCCGGCCCAGCTTGAAAGCTGGGCGCGGTAATGCGCTTTCGCGGCGGCGGCGGGCGGATCGCCTGGCTCGGCCTCGACCAGCCAGGGATTGACCATGATCAGCGCGTGGAGCCCGTCGCCGTGAAGCGCGAGCGCGGTTGCGCCGTCGCACAGGCCGAAGCCGATCACCTGGGTGAGATCCGGCCGTTCGGCGCGAAAGGCGGCAAGGGCGGCGGCGATGTCCGGGCCGCTGCCGCGAAAGCCGGGATCCTCGCCCTCGCTGTCGCCGACCCCGCGACGATCGAAACGGAAGCAGGAAATGTTCTTTTCTGACAGGCTTCTGGTAAGCCTTTCGTACATTCTATGCGAACCGATGCGGGTCTGGCTGCCGCCCGTCACCATCAGCACGCCGACGGTGCCGTCGGCCGCGTCGAGCGTCGCGCCGAGCGTGGCGCCTGCGCACTGGAAGGTCAGGAGGCGGCGCATGTCGCGTGCCACTCCGCAATGTCGGTCGCCATCGCTTCGGCAAGCTCCGGCGAATTGCCGGGCTCCGAGCGGCGCCAGAGGGCGGGGCCCTCGACCTTGATGTCCGCCTCGGCGGGATCGCTGGCGAGGCGCATCACCCGCAGCGGAAGCTGTGAGGCGGGCCTGGCGTCGGCGAGAAAGCCCTTCACGTCGGCCGAGGGCGCATAGCCGGCCCATTCGCCGCCGCCAAAGCCCGCGCGCTCCATGTCGCGCACCAGCTTCGCCCCCTCGACCGGGACGAGCCGCCAGCGGCCGATCGCCGCCGCCGCGTCGTCGATCAGCGCGCCGCCGCGAATGGCGGCGAGCAGCGGCGCGCCGCCGCTGGCCCTGGCGACGTGGGCCGCCGCAGCGGTGACGTCATGACGCCAGTCCTGCCAGCTCGCGTCGCCCAGCGCCGCCTCGCTCTCGCCGGTCCCGGTGAGGTCTGGCAGCCAGCAGCCGAAGCCGCGCGCGGCGAGCGCGCGCATCGCCGTGGCGACGAGCGCGCGCGTCCGGTTCATTTCCTCGAACAGGGCGGGGACGAACAGGACGGCGGGGGCCCTCGCGGCGCCGATCCGCATCATCCACAGCTCGCCGCGCGAACCCGCGAAAGTCTCGTAGGCGAGGCCGCCGGCGCTCACGCCGCCACTTTCTCCCGCGCGAAGCGCAGCAGTGCGCCGTAAGTTTCGAGCAGGTCGGCATCGACCTCGTGATCCTCGATCACAATGCCGAGCCGGTCCTCAAGCTCGGTCAGAAGACCGGCCACCGCCATCGAATCGAACTCCGGCATCGCGCCGAACAAGGCGGCGTCGTCGCCGAAGGCGGCGACGCGCGCCTCGGGCAGGCCGAGCACGTCGACGAGCACGCCGCGTAGCGTGGCGTCGACCGGATCCTGTTCCTCGGGATGTGCAGCCAAAACTCGCCCCTCCAATCGGGTCGCCGGACCTAGCGATTTCGCAGCCGCGCGGCAAGCGCCGACGCCTGCGCCCGCGCCGCCCCGAGACAGCCGGCGAGCGTGCGCGGATTGTGGGCCTCGATCCGCCAGAGCTGCCGCCGCTCGTCCATCCAGTCCGCCTTGTAGGCCTCGTCGCCGACGCCATAGTCGATCACGGCGACACGGTCCTCGTCGATCGCATGACGGAACATCGCCTGCGACAGGATCGAGCCGGGGGAGAGGGCCTTGGCCTCCTCGACATAGGCGAGCTTGTGGATCGTCGCCTCGCCATGCTCGACCGTCCAGAGCTGCGCCGCGAGCGGCCGTCCGCCCTTGCCGGCGATGCCGAGCCGCAGCGCGCCGGCCGCGCCCTCCTGCTCGGCGAGCGCGCGCAGAAAGGGGAAGGAGCCTTCCTCGGGCTTCCAGCTCGCGCGATAGACCGTTTCGTAATCGGCCCAGGCGGCGGCGTCGAAGGCGCGATGGATCGAGATGTCGAGCGCCGCGGCCTTCGCCTTGCGCTTCACCGTATTGCGGAGCTTTCCCGGGCGCGTGGCCCAGAAGGCCTCGAAGTCCATGCCCGCGACATGCGCGCGCCAGTTCGCCTTGTCCGGCCCGACCGCCACGATCCAGCCGGCGGCGCGCAACGCGTCCGCGAGCGGGGCGGGGTTTTCCATCGGGGCCATGACCAAGCTCGCCAGCTTTCGGCGGGAGATCTCCGCGGCCAGTGCCGCCATGACGTCACGTTCGGCCGCGCCGATCGGGCCGACGCGCAACGAATACCAGGCGGCGTAGGGCCGCGCCACCTTGCCGTCGACGGCGAGCATCAGCCACGCGCGCTGCTCTCCCTCGCCGACGCGGATCGCGAGCAGTTCGCCCGGCGGCGGGCAGTGGGCGGCGATCAGGCGGAACCAGTCGAGCCGCTCGTAGAGCGACGGGCGGCGGGCGCGGTCGAGCGCGCCCGCGGCGTCGCGCGCGGCATCGTCCAGCCGCTGAAAACAGGCAATGTTAACCGACACGTGCCAAAGCCCCTTTGCCCGCGCCCTATCACCGGAGCATTTAAGCAGGAATGAAGGTGCCCGATCCGACGCCACGACCGCTCGACCACCTGACGCTGCGCGGCGCGCCCGACGCGCCGGCGCTGGTCACGCGCGAAGGCGCGCTCGATTATGCCGGGCTGGAGGCGGCGGTCGGCGCGCTCGCGGGCGGCCTGAAGGCGAGGGGGCTTGCGCCCGGCGACCGGGTCGCCTCCTGGCTGCCCAAGACGCGGCTCACCAGCCTGCTCCCGCTCGCCTGCGCGCGCGCGGGGCTGGTCCACGTACCGATCAACCCGCTGCTGAAGCACGCGCAGGTGGCGCACATCCTCGCCGACAGCGGCGCGCGGCTGCTGCTGACGGCCAAGGCGCGGCTCGCCTCGCTGCAGGAGGGCGACGTGCCGCCGGGTTGCGCCGCGCTCGACGAGAACGAAAGCGCCGCCCTGTTCGACGCAGCGCCGCTGCCGCCGTCCGACATCGATCCCGATGCGCTCGCCGCGCTGCTCTACACCTCCGGCTCGACGGGGCGGCCCAAGGGCGTGATGCTGAGCCACGCCAATCTCTGGCTCGGCGCGATAAGCGTCGCCTCCTACCTGCGCCTCACGCCGGAGGACCGGACGCTCGCCGTGCTGCCGCTGAGCTTCGACTATGGGCAGAACCAGCTTCTTTCGACCTGGGCCGCCGGGGGCAGCGTCGTTCCGCTCGACTATTTGACCGCGCGCGACGTGATCCGGGCGGTCGAAACACATAAAATCAGCACTCTGGCCGGTGTTCCTCCGCTGTGGGTTCAGCTGATCGAGGCCGCTTGGCCGCCGCGCACGGCGCTTTCGCTGCGGCGGCTCACCAACAGCGGCGGCAAGCTCGCGCCCTCAGTGATCCGGCGGATGCGCGAGCTGTTCCCGGCCGCCGACATCTATTCGATGTACGGGCTCACCGAGGCCTTCCGCTCGACCTATCTCGAACCGGCGCTGCTCGACGCGCATCCGGATTCGATCGGCAGCGCGATTCCCTTCGCCGAGATCATGGTGATCGGGTCGGACGGGAAGGAGGCGGAGGAGGGCGAGCTGGTCCATGCCGGCCCGCTGGTCGCTAAGGGCTACTGGAACGATCCCGAGCGCACCGCCGAGCGCTTCCGCCCGGCGCCCGAGGGATCGGCCTATGGCGGCATCGCTGTCTGGTCGGGCGACCGGGTGCGGCGCGACGCGAACGGGCTGCTCTATTTCGTCGGGCGCGAGGACGGGATGATCAAGACTTCGGGCAACCGCGTCAGCCCGACCGAGGTGGAGGAGGCTGCGGTTGCCTCCGGCCTCGTCGCCGAGGCGGTGGCGCTCGGCGTTCCCGATCCGCGGCTCGGCGAGGCGATCGTGCTGATCGTCCGGCCCGACCGCCGCGACGAGGAGGCGGCGTTGCGCGCCCATCTCAAGCGCGAGCTGCCCAATTTCATGCAGCCGGCGTGGATCCTCTGGCGCGACGAACTGCCGCGCAGCCCCAACGGCAAGCTCGATCGCGTGGCGCTGAAGGAGGAGCTGGCGGGATGAGCAAGCCGATGGGCCCGATTCCGCCCGGCTTCGCCGCGGATGCGGACGGCATGCTGCTGATCGCCGGTCGCCGCGCCGACGCGCTCGTGGCCGAGGCTGGGGACACGCCGCTCTTCGTCTACGACCTCGACATGGTCGAGGCGAAGATCGGCTGCTTTCGCTCGGCCTTTCCGAGCATCCACCTCCATTACGCCATAAAGGCAAACCCTTACGGGCCGCTGGTGAGACATATCGCCGCGCGCGTGGACGGCCTCGACATCGCCTCCGGCGGCGAGCTTCGCTATGCGCTCGAGGCCGGCGCCGATCCGGCGGTGATCAGCTTCGCCGGGCCCGGCAAGCGCGACGCGGACCTGGAGGCGGCGATCGCCGCCGGGATCACGCTCAACTGCGAATCCGAGGGCGAGGCCGAGCGCGCCTTCGCCATCGGAATGCGGCTCGGCCGTCGGCCGCGGCTCGCGGTGCGGGTCAATCCCGATTTCGAGATCAAGGGATCGGGGATGCGCATGGGCGGCGGCGCCAAGCCCTTCGGCGTCGATGCCGCGCGCGTGCCGGCGCTGGTGCGGCGGATCATCGAGGCGGGCGGAGAGTGGCGCGGCTTTCACATCTTCGCCGGCTCGCAGGCGCTCGACGCCGGCGCGCTGATCGAGGCGCAGCGCGCCACGCTCGCGCTTGCCGGGGCGCTGGCCGAGGCAGTGGGCGCGCCGCCGCCGCTGGTCAATCTCGGCGGTGGCTTCGGCATCCCCTATTTCCACGGCGAGCAGCCGCTCGATGTCGAGGCGGTCGGCGCCGCGCTTGAGCACGAGCTGAAAAAGCGGCCCCAAATCCTTGAGAATACGGAGTTCGCGATCGAGCTTGGTCGCTGGCTGGTCGGCGAATGCGGCGTGTATCTGACCCGCATCGTCGATCGCAAGGAAAGCCACGGCAAGACCTTCCTCGTCACCGACGGCGGGATGCAGCACCAGCTCGCCGCGTCCGGCAATTTCGGGCAGGTCGTCCGCCGCAACTATCCGGTGGCGATCGCCAGCCACTTCCGCGCGCCGGCGGAGGAGGAGGAGGCGACGATCGTCGGCTGCCTGTGCACCCCGCTCGACCGGCTCGGCGACGATCTCGCCCTGCCGCGCGCCGGCCCCGGCAATCTCGTCGCGGTCTTCCTTGCCGGCGCCTATGGCCTCTCGGCCAGTCCCCAGGCCTTCCTCGCCCAGCAGGCCGCGCGCGAGATGGCGGTCGGCGGCGAAGGGTCCTGAGCGGTCAGTTCACCCGCTTGCCGAGATAGGCGGAGATGCGGCCGCGCGTGCTCTCCGCGCTGCCGTTGGGGTTCAGCATGTCGTAGACGACCGCATTCTCGATCACGCGCTGCACATAGTTGCGCGTCTCGGCGAAGGGGATGTCTTCGATCCAGCCGATGATGTCCACGCCGGGCAGGCGCGGGTCGCCATTGCCCGCGATCCAGCGCCGGACGTTGCCGCTGCCGGCATTATAGGCCGCGGCGACGAGCACGGCATTTCCTCCCCATTCGTTCATCAGCTGCGACAGGTGATGACTGCCGAGCATGATGTTGTAGTCGGGATCCCCGGTCAGGCGCCCGAGCTCGTAGTTCAGGCCGAGCCGGCTGGACGCGGCCCGCGCGGTGCCGGGCATGAGCTGCATCAGCCCGCGCGCGCCGGCGCTGCTCACCGCACTGCGCTCGAACGAGCTCTCCTGCCGGATGATGCCGTGGGCGAGCGCCCAGTGGCGGCTGTAGGCGGGCGGGATCGTGACGCTCGGAAAAGCGCCCTGCGCGTAGAAGCTGTCACCGCCGCCGCGGGCCTCGCGCGCCGCCCACACGCCGAGATCAAGCCGGCCGATCGACCGACCGAAGGCGCTGGCGATGGCGCGGTCGCGATGGTTGTCGAGCTGGCTGGCGAGCGCGCGCACGAACAGCGTCTGGTCGTCGCGCCGGCCGACCGAGCCCAGGTAGCGAATCGCCTGAACCAGCGGCCGCTGCTCAAATTCGGCGCGCTCGGCCGAGGTCACCGGCGGTTCGGCCACCGGCGGCGGTTCGCCGCGGCCCAGCAGCTCAAGCGCGAGCTGACCGTAGAACTGGTCGGGGCTGGCGGCCGCCAGTTCGAGGAACTGGACCGCGCGATCGGGCTGTCCGGCCGCGCGCGCCGCGCGGGCCGCCCAGAAGAAGCCCCTCGCGCGAGTCTGGACCGACTGCGCGCCGCGGCCATAGCCATCGAACATGCCGATCGCGTCCGCCGGCCGGCCGAGCCGCATCGCGGTGCGTCCGGCGAGCCAGGTGAGGTTCGTGTACTGGTCGCGCTCGCCGTAGGAGCGGGTCGAAACGTCGGTGCCGGGCGGGAAGATGTCGTCGACCTGGCTAGCGATCTGCCACGCGACCATCAGCTGGCCGTCGTGCGCCGCCGCGCGCGCCATCGACACCATCACTTCCATGAACTTTTCGGGGTTGGCCGGCAGCCGGTCGAGCCGTCGCGGGCGGGCGAGAAGCTGTCGCGCGCCAACCGAATCGCTGTTGTCGCGCATCCACTTGGCGCGATCGACGAGCAGCCCGGGGTCGCCGGCGCCGGCGTCACCGAGAGCGGCAAGCCGCGCGGCGGCGTCGGGAGCCCGGGTCTGCAACGCTAGGCGGGCCTCGAAGACCGGCCGGCGCGCGGGAGATACGAGCGAAAGGACGCGCGTCGCGCCCGCGATGTCGCCGCTGCTCAGCAGCGCGTCGGCGCGCGCGTCATGATCGGCCTGCGTCAGCGCGCCGCCGAATGCGCCGAGCAGCCGCTGCTCGTCGCTCGCCGCGAGCGTGCCGGACGTCCAGGCCTGACGGGCTTCCCGCACCGCCTCGTCGCGCCGACCAACGGCCTGCAGCGCCAGCGCGTAGCGCGCGCGGCCGGTCACGGTGAGCGGCGGGAAGGCCTCGAAGAAGCGAACGACCTCGCTGGCATTGTCGGGGCCGGCCTGCCGCTCGGCGGCGCGCCGCAGCCCGGCTTCGCCCGGCCAGCCGCGATGGCCCATCAGGAAGGAAGCATAGGCCGAAAAGGGCAGACCGTCGGTCTGGCGCAGGCTGTTCCAGCGCGCGATGTCCGCCGCGATCGCTGGTACCGGCCGGGCGAGCTGGTCGTTGGCCTGCCCCTGCAAGCCGGTCTGGAGCAGCATCGCGACCGGCGCGTCCGACTGGCGCGCGATATGGGCGGGAACGACGGCGGCCGCGGCGGCGGACACGCTGGCGAGAAGGATCAGGGCTAGCTTGTTGTGCACGCTGGACAGAATAGTCTCCCCCTTCTTATCAGACCCTGAACATTCCAGGATGCCCGCCGCTGTCCTAAACCCGAAGCGGCGCGGATTTGAAGGAGCCCGACATGTTCAAGGGGTCGATTCCGGCTCTGGTGACTCCGTTTCGCGACGAAGCGTTTGACGAGCCCGCCTTTCGGGCCTTCGTCGAGTGGCAGGTCGCCGAGGGGAGCCACGGCCTCGTCCCCTGCGGAACGACGGGCGAGGGGGCAACGCTCAGCGCCGACGAGCATGTCCGCGTGATCCGCGCGTGCGTCGAGGTGGCGGCGGGCCGCGTTCCGGTGATCGCCGGCTGCGGCGCCAACGACACGGCGCGCGCGATCGCGCTGACGAAGGCGGCGAAGGAGGCCGGCGCCGACGCCGCGCTCCACGTCCCGCCTTATTACAACCGCCCGAACCAGGAGGGTATCTACGCCCATCTCGCCGCGATCGCCGAGGCGGTGGATATCCCGATCGTGCTCTACAACGTGCCCTCGCGCACGATCACCGACATCTCGGTCGAAACGATGGCGCGGCTGGCGAGGATCGCGAACATCGTGGCGGTGAAGGACGCGACCGGCAATCTCGGCCGCGTCTCGGCCCAGCGCGCCGCCTGCGGCAGGGACTTCATCCAGCTTTCCGGCAACGACGATTCGGCGCTGGGCTTCATGGCGATGGGCGGGGCGGGCTGCATCTCGGTGACCGCCAATGTCGCGCCGCGGCTGTGCGCCGATTTCCAGAATGCCTGCATGGAGGGCCGCTGGGCGGACGCGCTCGCCCTCCAGGACCGGCTCTATCCGCTCCATGCCGCGCTGTTCAGCGACGCCTCGCCCGGGCCGGTGAAGTACGCGCTGTCGCGGGTGCGGCCCGACCTGACCGCGGACCTGAGGCTCCCGATGACCCCGCCTTCCGAGGCGAGCCGGCGCGCCGTCGATGCGGCGCTGGCGCACGCAGGCTTGATCTGACGGCCTATCCATCGGCCGCGCGAGCCCCTATCTGGCAAGGCTTATGCCGCGTCCCAAGCCCGAGACATTCGACAAGAAGAAGATCGTCGCCGAGAACCGGCGCGCGCGCTTCGACTATATTATCGAGGATCGCTACGAGGCCGGCATCGCGCTGACCGGGACCGAGGTGAAGTCGCTTCGCTTCGGCGAGGGATCGATCGCGGAAAGCTATGCCGAGGTCAGCGACGAGGAGGTGTGGCTGGTCAACGCCAACATTCCCGAGTTCAGCCACGGCAATCGCTTCAATCACGACCCGAAGCGCCGCCGCAAGCTGCTTCTGCACCAGCGCGAGATCGCGCGGCTGCACGGCGCGGTGGCGCGACAGGGCATGACGCTGGTGCCGCTCAGCATCTATTTCAACAGCCGCGGCCGGGCGAAGGTGGAGCTTGCGCTCGCCAAGGGGCGGAAGGTCCACGACAAGCGCGAATACGAAAAGGAAAAGGACTGGAAACGGGAGCAGGGCCGCCTGCTGCGCGAGCGTGGCTAGGTTGCGGCTGCCCGGGTGGATCGCGCGTCACGTCCCGCGCCGCGAGACGATCGATCGTCACCCGTTGCCACGCCGGTTCGCGGGACCGCTCAGCAACCCGCACCTGTGGCACTTCAACGCGCGATCGGTACCGCGTGGCGTCGCGCTCGGTCTCGGCGTCGGCGTCGTCATCCCGTTCATGCACACCTTCGTCGCGGCGCTGCTCGCGATTCCGACCCGCGCCAACGTCGTGCTCGCGGCGAGCTTTACCCTCGCCGTCAATCCGCTCACCATTCCGGCGATGTACTGGGCCGCCTACCGGCTCGGCCTGTGGGAGCTGCATTACGATTCGCTCGTCACCGACCCGGAGACGGCGCGCCAGACGTCTGGCGTGCTGGCGCGCCTGCTGTTCCGGGTGCACGAGGCACTGGGTCCGATCGCGCTCGGCATCGCCACGCTGGCGGCCGCCGCGGCGGTGATCGGCTATGCCGCGTCGGCGCTCGCGTGGAAGCTGTGGCAGGCGCGTCGCGGCCGGGCCGATTCGTTGGCCGACGACGGCGCAAAAATTTGAATTGGCGCGGCGCTTTGCTATGCCGCCGTGCTATCCGGACAAGTCACCCGAGAGGATTCCTTCGATGCGCACGTTTCCGCTCCTGCTCGCCGCTTTCGCCGCTTCCACCTCGCTGGGTGCCTGGGCGGTGTCCGCCCAGACGGGCGCCGGGAGCGAGGTCGCCGCGGCGCGGCCGCAATATGGCACGTTCGGCTTCGATGTGGCCGGCATGGATCGCTCGGTCGCGCCGGGCGACAATTTCTACGCCTTCGCCAACGGCAACTGGGACCGCACCACCGAAATCCCCGCCGACGAGAGCAATTATGGCGCGTTCAACGTGCTCGCCGACCTGTCGCGCGACCGCACCCGCGGCATCCTCGAGGAAGCGGCGCAGACGCCCGGAAACAGGATCGGCGATTTCTACGCGAGCTTCATGGACGAGGGGGCGGTCAACTCCGCCGGCATCGCGCCGATCCGCCCGATGCTGGGCGAGATCAAGAGCGTCGCCGATCGCAGCGCCTGGGCGGCCGAGCTCGGCAAGCTCGCGCGTCGGCGCGTCACGGGCCCGTTCGCCGGCTTCATCGACAGCGACGAGCACGATCCGGACACGATCATCGTCCACCTGCGCCAGTCCGGCCTCGGCCTGCCCGACCGTGACTATTATCTCAGCGACAGCCCGGACATCGCCTCCAAGCGTGCGGCCTATCAAGCCTACCTCGCGCAGCTCCTGACGCTCGCCGGGGAGCCCAATGCCGAGGCGCGCGCGGCCGCCGTACTCGCCTTCGAGCGCGATCTCGCCGAGGTCCAGTGGACCCGGGTCCAGAACAGGGACGAGGACGCCACCTACAATCGCTGGGCGCGTGCCGATTTCGCCGCGCAGGCGCCGGGCTTTAACTGGGACGCATTCTTCCAGGCGACGGGAATTGGCGGCGAGCAGACGATGATCGTCGCGCAGCCGACCGCCTTCACCGCGATGGCGCGGATCATCGGCCGGGCGCCGCAGGCCGTACTGAACGACTATCTGCTGCTGCGCACGATCGACAGCTTCGCGCCCTATCTGTCCGACAATTTCGTCAACGCCAATTTCGCCTTCCGCGGCACGGTGCTCAACGGCACGCCGCAGATCCAGGACCGGTGGAAGCGGGGCATCGCGCTGGTGACGCGGATGCTGCCCGACGACGTGAGCCGCATCTATGTCGAGCGCTATTTCCCGCCCGACGCGAAGGCGGCCGCGGACGAGCTCGTGCGCAACATCATTGCGGCGATGGACCGGCGGCTTCAGAACCTGGCCTGGATGTCGCCCGAGACGCGCGAGCGGGCCCGCACGAAGCTCCGCGCCTTCACGCCGAAGATCGGCTACCCCGACTTCTGGCACGATTATTCGTCGATCCAGGTCAGCCGGACGAATCTCGTCCAGAACATCATCAACGCGACCGAATGGGACTATAACAACGATCTGTCGAAGCTCGGCCGACCGGCCGACCGGCGCGAATGGGGCATGACGCCGATGACGGTGAACGCCTACGCCAACCCCGTCTGGAACGAGATCGTCTTCCCGGCCGCGATCCTTCAGCCGCCCTTCTTCGATCCGCACGCGGACATGGCGGTGAACTATGGCGGCATCGGCGCGGTGATCGGCCACGAGCTCAGCCACCATTTCGACGACCAAGGCAGCAAGTATGACGAGCATGGCCGCCTGATCGAATGGTGGACGGCGGAGGACCGCCAGCGCTTCAATGCGCTGACCGACCGGCTCGTCGCGCAGTACGACGCCTACGAGCCGCTCCCCGGCCGCCACGTCCAGGGCCGACTGACGCTGGGCGAGAATATCGCTGATCTCGCGGGCCTCGCCGTCGCCTACGACGCCTATCACCACGCGCTCGGCAATCGGCCGGCCCCGGTGCTCGACGGCTTCACCGGCGACCAGCGCTTCTATCTCGGCTGGGCGCAGGTGTGGCGCCGCCGCTATCGCGAGGCCAACCTGCTCCAGCGGCTGTTGACCGACCCGCACTCGCCCTCGGAGCAGCGGGCCGCGGTCGTGCGCAATCTCGACCCCTGGTACGCCGCCTTCGACGTGCGCCCGGGCCAGCGCCTCTACCTGGCGCCGGATGAGCGCGTGAAGATCTGGTAGGGCCTTGGCGAGCGCGGCACCCTTCGCCGTAACCGCCGCCGGCAGCGGCCGAGGCGAGACGCTGACCGCGCTCGCCGCCGCCGCCGCCTCGGCGGCGCTGCTCCTCTGGGCGGCGGACGACGCGCTGTTCGCCGCCGCCTTCTTCGCCGGGCTGGTCGGCATCGGCGCAGTGCTGCGCCTCGCGCCGAGGCCGAAACCGCTGGCCTTCAGCCCGACGACGCAAAGCGATGAAGCGTCCCTCGATCCCGCGCTGCTCCGCGCCGTGCTCGACAGCGCCGGGCCCGCGACCGCGCTCGCGCTGACCGATGCCGACGGCAACCTGCTCAGCGCGAACACCGCCTGGGGGCGCTGGTTCGGGCCGGCGACCGGGCCGCTCGCCATCGAGGACGCGCGCGAAGGCGGCTCGGCGCTCGCCGCCGTCGCCCGCGATGCCCGGCGCGAGGGCGCGGCGCCGATCGGGCCGGTCGTGCTGCGCGGCCGTCCGGCCGAGGGCGAGGCGGTCCTTGCCGCCGGTGGCCGCCTCCTCTGGCGCCTGAGGCGCGGCGACGGGCCGGACCTCGCCAGCGAGGGCGCAAGGCTCGTCGCGGGCGAGGTCGGCCGCCGCATCGGCGATGCCGGGCTTATGCTCGCGCTGGTCGATCCGTCGGGCGACATCCGCGCGGCCAACGCCGCCTTCGCGGCCCGCGCGATCAACGAGGACGGGAAGGGGATCGAAGGAACCCAGCTCGTCGACCATCTCGTCGTCGATGAGGACGGGCAGTTCCACCTCGCCGGCGAAGGAACCGCGGGCCCGCCGCTCCGGATCATCCAGATTCCGGCCGAAGACCGGGCCGATGCGCTGTCCTTTTTCGTGATGATCGAAGATTTCGCCAGCGCGCGGATCAGCGAGGACGAGAGCCTCCATTTCCACGCGCTGCTCGACAGCCTGCCGCTCGGCCTCGCGCTCGCGGACACCGACGGCCGCTTCACCTTCCTGAACCAGGCCTTCCGCAAGGCGGCGGGTCTCAGCCAGAGCGAGCGGCCGGTCTGGCCGGGTGATCTCGTCGTCGACGAGGACAAGGCGGCGGTTTCCGACGCGGTACGCCGCTTCGGGCGCGGCCGCGCGCTGCAAGGCGATCTCGCCGTCCGGCTGAAGGCCAATCCCGACGAGCCGGTGGCGATGACCGTTGCCGGCGTGCGCGGGCTCGGCAGCGCGACCGTGCTGCTCAGCCTCAAGGACAATAGCGAGGAGGCGCGGCTCAAGCGCGAGGTCGCGCAGGCGACCAAGATGCAGGCGGTCGGCCAGCTCGCCGGCGGCGTCGCACATGACTTCAACAATATCCTGACCGCGATCCTGGGCACCTGCGACCTGATGGTGATGCGCCACACGCCCGGCGATTCGGACTATGACGACATCCAGCAGATCCGGTCGAACGCGAACCGCGCCGCGAACCTCACCCGCCAGCTCCTCGCCTTCTCGCGCCAGCAGACGCTGCGGCCGCAGGTGCTGCAACTTCCCGATGTGGTGGCCGAGGTCTCGCACTTGCTCCACCGCCTGCTCGACGAGCGGGTGAAGCTGGTGGTGAAGCACGGCCGCGGGCTGGGGCCGGTGCGCGCCGATCCGGGCCAGCTCGAGCAGGTGATCATCAACTTGGCGGTCAACGCGCGCGACGCGATCCTCGCCCGCGATCCCGTGGGCGGCGGTACGCTCACGCTCACCACGCTCTCGGTGCCCGCCGAGGAAGTGCGCCGCATGGGTACCGACGTGCTGCCGATCGCTGACTATACGGCGCTCAAGGTCGCCGATACCGGCATCGGCATCCCGCCCCACCTCATCGGCAAGATCTTCGAACCCTTCTTCACCACCAAGGAGGTGGGGAAGGGGACCGGCCTTGGCCTCTCGACCGTCTACGGCATCGTCAAACAGTCCGGCGGCTTCATCTTCGCCGAATCGCAGGTGCGGCGGGGCACGACCTTCACGATCTACTTCCCGGTCCACCGCGCCCAGCCCGGCGAGACCGCGACGCGCACCCGGACAAAGGAGAACGTAGGCGAGCTGTGGGGCAGCGGCACCGTGCTCGTCGTCGAGGACGAGGCGATGGTGCGGACCGTCGCGGAACGCGCCCTTACCCGCAACGGCTACACGGTCCTCACCGCCGAGAATGGCGAGGCGGCGCTCGAAATCCTGGCGCGCGAGAAGAATATCGATCTCATGATCTCCGACGTCGTCATGCCGACGATGGACGGCCCGACGATGGTGCGCGCCGCGCGCAAGACGCACCCGGATCTGCCGATCCTGTTCATGTCCGGCTATGCCGAGGAGCAGCTCCGGAAATCGATCGACATGCCGAACGTCGCCTTCCTGCCCAAGCCCTTCTCGGTCCAGCAGCTCGCCGAGGCGGTCCATGAAATTCATGTCGCGACCGCCAAGAATCCGCAAGGCGACGGAAAATAAAGCCTTCCCCTCGGCGCGACATTCTATAAGCCGAGGAGACCATGTCGCAGCCCAAGTCGATCCTGATCGTCGAAGATGAGCCGCTCATCGCGATGATGCTCGAGGATTTTCTCGAATCGCTCGGCCATCACGTCGCCGGCGTCTGCGACGATGTCGCCGAGGCGCTCGCTTGGGCCGACCGCGGCGGCTTCGACGTCGCCATTCTCGACGTGCAGCTGAAGGACGGCGCGCCGGCATGGCCGGTCGCCGATCGGCTGGCCGAAAAGGGCATCGCCTTCGTGCTCGCAACCGGCGGCCATGTGTCGCCCGCGCCGCCCGCCCATGCCGCCGCGCCGATGCTCGCCAAGCCCTACACGATCGAGGCGATCGAACCCGCGATCCTGGCCGCCTGCGGCGATTGAGCGGCGGCGGCGACCTTCCGATAGTTCCCCTCTTGTTCTCATGGAACACATCGTGTACGAACGCGCCATGCGTTGACCCGCGCCGCCGGCGCTTTAAGGGGAGAGACAGCGATGACCGCCTCGCTTCACGTCGTTTCCGACAGGACCCAAATGGACGCTGACAAGCAAAAAGCTCTCGACGCCGCGCTGGCGCAGATCGACCGTGCATTCGGCAAGGGCAGCGCAATGCGCCTCGGCTCGCGCGAGACGATTGAGGTCGAAACCATTTCCACCGGCAGCCTCGGGCTCGACATCGCGCTCGGTATCGGCGGCCTGCCGCGCGGCCGCGTCGTCGAGGTGTACGGCCCGGAAAGCTCGGGTAAGACGACGCTCGCGCTGCACGCCGTGGCGGAAGCGCAGAAGGCCGGTGGCGTCGCCGCCTTCATCGACGCCGAGCATGCGCTCGACCCGATCTACGCGCGCAAGCTCGACGTGGATGTCGACAACCTGATCGTCTCGCAGCCGGACACGGGCGAGCAGGCGCTGGAGATCACCGACACGCTGGTGCGTTCGAACGCGATCGACATTCTCGTCGTCGATTCGGTCGCCGCCTTGGTGCCGCGCGCGGAGATCGAGGGCGAGATGGGCGACAGCCATGTCGGCCTGCAGGCGCGCCTGATGAGCCAGTCGCTGCGCAAGCTCACCGGCTCGATCGCCAAGTCGAAGTGCCTCGTCATATTCATCAACCAGCTGCGGATGAAGATCGGCGTGATGTACGGCAATCCGGAGACGACAACGGGCGGCAACGCGCTCAAGTTCTACGCCTCGGTCCGCCTCGACATCCGCCGCACCGGCCAGATCAAGGACCGCGACGAGATCGTCGGCAACTCGACCCGGGTGAAGGTGGTCAAGAACAAGCTCGCGCCGCCGTTCAAGCAGGTCGAGTTCGATATCATGTACGGCGAGGGCATCTCCAAGCTCGGCGAGATTCTCGACCTCGGCGTCAAGGCCGGGCTGATCGAGAAGTCCGGCGCCTGGTTCAGCTACGATTCGGTTCGCATCGGCCAGGGACGCGAGAACGCCAAGGCCTATCTCAAGGAGAATCCGGAGGTCGCCGAGCGCATCGAGCGCGCGATCCGCGGTCGCACCGACGAGGTCGGCGACGCGTTGATGGCGGGCGCCGACGCCGAGGACGACATCTAGGCACCAGCCGTCCCGCCGGGGCCGGGCCGAAGAAGGTTCGGCCCGGCGCCCTGCGACCGTCCTTCACTAGGTATCCGGTGGGTGCGACGGCGCGTGGGGTGGCTCGATTTCCGGCGGCTCGATCGGATCGAGATCGCCTTCCCACCGCGCGACGACGACGCTCGCCACCGCGTTGCCGACCACGTTCGTCGCTGAGCGCCCCATGTCGAGGAAATGATCGACGGCGAGGACGAGCAGCACGCCGGCCTCGGGCAAGTTGAACATCGACAGTGTGGCCGTGATGATCACCAGGCTCGCGCGCGGCACACCGGCAATGCCTTTCGACGTGATCATCAGCACCAGCAGCATGGTGATTTCCTGCCAGATGGTCAGATCGACGCCATAGGCCTGCGCGATGAAGATCGTCGCGAAGGTCATGTACATCATCGAGCCGTCGAGATTGAACGAATAGCCGAGCGGCAGGACGAAGCTGGCGATGCGGGGCGGCACGCCGAACCGGTCGAGCGCCTCGAGCGTGCGAGGAAAGGCCGCCTCGGACGAGGCGGTGGAAAAGGCGAGCAGCGCCGGCTCGCGGATATAGCGCACGAGCATTCGCGCGCGCGCCCCCACGACGAGGAAGCAGGCGCCGACGAGCAACACCCACAGAATCACCAGCCCGACGTAGAAGCTGCCCATGAAATAGCCGAAGGTGCCGATGATCTGCGGCCCGCGCTCGGCGATCGCCGCGGTGACCGCGGCGAACACCGCGAACGGGGCGAGGCGCATCACATAGTCGGTCACCTGCAGGATCACCTTGGCCAGCGCCTCGGCGGCGCGGACCAGCGGCCGGGCCGGCTCCCCGACCGCGGTGATGGCGACGCCGACGAACAGCGAGAAAACGACGATCTGCAGGATCTCGTTCGTCGCCATCGCCTCGAAGATCGATTGCGGCACGAGGTGCGTGATGAATTGCGTCAGGTTGAAGTTGGAGCGCTCGATGCCGCTCGCCGCATCCGCCGCCGGCACCTGGAGGTTAAGGCCGACGCCCGGCTCAAGCGCATTGACCAGCACCAGGCCGAGGGACAGCGACACGAGACTGGCCGAGACGAACCAGAGCAGCGCCTTCAGGCCCACGCGCCCGAGCGCCGCCGTGTCACCCATATGGGCGATGCCGACGATCAGCGTCGAGAGCACCAGCGGCGCGATGATCATCTTGATGAGCCGCAGGAACAGGGTGGTGACGATCGAGAAGTACGAGGCCACGTCCGCCAACCGCGCTGCCGCCGCTGGCGTTCCGTCGTCGAGCGCGGCGTTGATCGCCCATCCGGTGAAGATGCCGAGCACCAGCCCGGCCAAGATGTAATAGGTCAGGCGCTTGGCCATCTCGGCTCCCCTTCAACGCACATGCGTCGGAGGAAGCCGATCGCGGCGGCGCGGTCAAGCGGCGCCGCAATCTGGGCGCGGGAACCGTGTCCTTGCTGGCTGGTCGAGGCGCCTAGGCCGGCTCCATCTCCCGCTGCACGACCTTCTCGGCGAGCGTGCCATTGAGCTCGGCAAGATGGTCGAATGCCACCTCGTAGGTGGCAAGGCCTTGGCTCAGCGAGCGCAGCTCGGCGTCAAAACCCTGCATCTCCGCCTCGGGGATCAGCGCCTCGATCTGGTCCCAGCGCGACCAGCCCTCGCGCGGCCCCATGCCGAGCATCTGGCCGCGCCGGCTCGCGATCGCCGAGGTGACGCGCGAGGTCGCGTTGCTCGGCGCGACGACGGTGACCTTGAGCACCGGCTCGAGCAGGTGCGGCGAGGCGGCGACCAGTGCCTCGGCCATGGCGATGCGCCCCGCGGTGCGGAACGCGATCTCGGAGCTGTCGACGCTGTGATAGGAGCCGTCGACCAGCGTCACTTCGACATCCACCACCGGGAAGCCGAGCGGACCCTTTGCAAGCGCGTCGCGGACGCCGTCTTCCACGGCCGGGATCCATTGCTTCGGCACGACGCCGCCCGAGATCCGGTCGGAGAAACGGAAGCCGCCGCCACGCGGCAGCGGCTTTACCTCGATGACGACGTCGCCGAACTGGCCGTGGCCGCCCGACTGCTTCTTGTGCCGACCGCGCTGCGTGACCGCCTTGCGGATCGATTCCTTGTAGCCGATCGCCGGCGCGCGCGCGTCCACCGCGACGCCGTAGCGACGCTTCAGCCGTTCGAGCGTCACCTTGAGATGCTCGTCGTTGACGCCGCGCAGGCGCGTTTCGTGCATCGCCTCGTCCTGTTCCCAGTCGAGCGCCGGGTCTTCCTCGACGAGCTTGTGAAGCGCGCTGGACAGGCGCACATCGTCCTTGCGGTCACGCGTGGCGATGGCGAGCGCATAGTTGCGCGCCGGCCGGACGATCTCGGGCGCGGACGGCACCTTGCCGGGCGAGAGCCACTCACCCGCACCGATGCCCTCAAGCTTCGCGATGGCGACGACGTCGCCGGGGGACGCCTCCACCACCTTCACGGTCTTGTCGCCCTGAACGTGGAACAGCGTGCCAATGCGCAAGGGCGTGCCGTCGGGTCCGTTGAGTTCCTTCCCCTCCTTGATCGGCGCGCCAAAGACGCGAGCATAAGTGAGCCGGCCCATGGCGCCGCCGTTCGAAACCTTGAAGACGAAGGCGGAGCCGCTCGGCGCGCCGAGCCGCTCGGCGGCGACCGCCGGCGCCGGCGTCTCGTGGCGCAGCGTTTTCAGCAGGCGACGGATGCCGTGATCGTCGGTCGCCGAGCCGAACAGCACCGGCGCGATGCGCCCCGCGCCGGTCACCCTGGCGAGATCGGCATAGACCGTCTCGCTGTCGGGAATCTCGTCCATCAGCAACTGTTCGAGCAGCGCGTCGTCATGGTCGGCGAGCTGCTCCAGCATCTGGTTGCGCTCCTGCGCCTCGCGCTCGGCGAGATCGGCGGGCACCTCCTTCTGCTCCGAGGGCTGGCTGGGGCGGTAATAATAGGCCCGCTCCAGCGCGACATCGACGAAGCCGGCGATCCTCTCGCCCTCGCGGATCGGGATCCAGCGCGCGATCAGCGGCGCCTTGCTCATCGGCTGGAGCGCCTCGAGAAGGCCGCGGATCGAGCCGCGCGCCTGGTCGATCTTGTTGACGAAGATCAGGTGGGGGACGCCGAGGCGCTCGAGCTGGCGCAGCGTGGGCTCGGCGAGCAGCGCCCGGTCCGCGTCCGGATCGACCACGACGATGGCCAGATCGGCCGCGGCGACGCCCAGCGCCCCGTCCGCCACGAAGCCGACCGAACCCGGCGTGTCGGTGAAGACATAGCGATCGCCCATATAGTCGAGGTGGACGAGGTTGATCTCGGTCGATCCGCCCCGCGCGCGCGCCTCCGGGCTGCAATCGCCGATGCAGGTGCCGTCCGCGACGGAGCCCTGCCGGCTGGTCGCGCCGGCGACATAAAGAAGGGCCTCGGCGAGGCTGGTCTTTCCAGCGCCGCCAGGCCCGACGAGCGCAATAGTCCTGGTGCCTGCGGCTCTCTCGGGCATGATCGTCTCCTTCGTCCGCTCGCGCGGCCCGCGAAGAAGACGCGGAACCGCGTCTTGGGGAAACGATCAGACTTCACCCAAAGCGGGCTCTTGGCAAGGGGGCAGTGGCGGACGGAGCGGGCAGCGCGGCTGGCCGCGCTCGGCAAGCCGTTCGATGCGCCGGATCGGAAGGCGAGGGGAGGGCGCTTGCTGCCTTACCGCCGCTCGCCTACATCGCCGTCATGATCTCGACGAACGACATCCGCCGCACCTTTCTCGACTATTTCGCGCGCGAGGGGCACACGATCGTGCCCTCGGCGCCGCTGGTGCCGCACAACGACCCGACGCTGATGTTCGTGAACGCCGGCATGGTGCCGTTCAAGAACGTCTTCATCGGGCAGGAGACGCGCCCCTATCTGACTGCCACCTCGGCGCAGAAGTGCGTGCGCGCCGGTGGCAAGCACAACGATCTCGACAATGTTGGCTACACCGCGCGCCACCACACCTTCTTCGAGATGCTCGGCAATTTCTCGTTCGGCGATTATTTCAAGGAGCGCGCGATCGAGCTGGCCTGGAACCTGCTGACGAAAGAGTGGGGTATCCCGCCAGAGCGGCTTACCGCCACCGTCTATCACACCGACGATCAGGCCTGGGACCTCTGGAAGAAGATTTCGGGCCTGCCCGACGAGCGGATCGTCCGTATACCGACCAAGGACAATTTCTGGGCGATGGGGCCGGACGGCCCGTGCGGACCCTGTTCCGAGATTTTCTACGATCATGGCGACCATATCCCCGGCGGTCCGCCCGGCTCGCCGGACCAGGACGGCGACCGCTTCGTCGAGATCTGGAACCTCGTTTTCATGCAGAACGTGCAGGAAAACGACGTCATCGTCGGCGACCTGCCCAAGCCGCAGATCGACACCGGCATGGGCCTGGAGCGGATCGCGGCGGTACTCCAGGGCGTCCACGACAATTACGACACCGACACGTTCAAGGCGCTGATCGCCGCTTCCGGCGCGCTTACCGGCACCGACACGGCCGGCGAGCACAAGGCGAGCCACCGCGTCATCGCGGATCACCTGCGCGCCTCGGGCTTCCTGATCGCGGACGGCGTGCTGCCGGCGAACGAGGGGCGCGGCTATGTGCTGCGGCGGATCATGCGCCGCGCGATGCGCCACGCCCACCTGCTCGGCGCGAAGGAGCCGCTGATGCACCGGCTGGTGCCGGCGCTTGTCGCCGAAATGGGCGCGGCCTATCCCGAGCTGGTCCGCGCCCAGCCGCTGATCGAGGAGACGCTGAAGGGCGAGGAGACGCGCTTCCGTCAGACGCTGGCCAACGGCCTCAAGCTGCTGGACGAGGCGACGGCTTCGATGAAGCCGGGCGACACGCTGCCCGGCGAGACCGCGTTCAGGCTCTACGACACTTACGGTTTCCCCTACGACCTCACCGAGGACGCGTTGCGCGCGCAGGGCCTCGGGGTCGACCGCGCCGGCTTCGAGGCGGCGATGGCCGAGCAGAAGGCGAAGGCGCGGGCGACCTGGAAGGGCTCCGGCGCCAAGGCGAGCGAGGAGATCTGGTTCGATCTCGCCGAGGAGCTGGGCGCGACCGAGTTCACCGGCTATCTCGGCCATGACGGCGAGGGGCAGGTCGTCGCGATCGTCAAGGACGGCGCGCGCGTCGAAAAAGCGGTGGCCGGGAACCAGGTCATCATCCTCACCAACCAGACGCCATTCTACGGCGAGAGCGGCGGCCAGGTCGGCGACACTGGCGTGATCAGCTCAGACAAGGGCTTGCGGGCGGATGTTGAGGACACGTCCAAGCCGCTCGGCAAGCTCCACGCGCATCATGCGACGATCCGCGAGGGCGAGGTCGCGGTGGGAGATGCGGTCCATCTCTCGGTGGACGCGGCGCGCCGCGCCAGGGTCCGCGCCAATCACAGCGCGACCCACCTGCTCCACGCGGCGCTGCGCCGTCGGCTCGGCGAGCAGGTGACGCAGAAAGGCAGCCTCGTCGCGCCGGACTATTTCCGTTTCGACTTCTCCTACAACAAGCCGCTGACCCGCGAGGAGATCGAGGCGATCGAGGCGGACGTGAACCGCCACATCCGTGAAAACCGCCCGGTCGGTACCCGCCTCATGAGCATCGACGAGGCGCTCGCCGCCGGCGCGATGGCGCTGTTTGGCGAGAAATATGGCGGGGAGGTGCGCGTCCTCACGATGGGGATCGAAGGGGAGGCGCCCTATTCGGTCGAGCTGTGCGGGGGCACACACGTCAACGCGCTCGGCGACATCCAGCTTTTCAAGATCGTCTCGGAAAGCGCGGTCTCGGCCGGCGTGCGCCGGATCGAGGCGCTGACCGGCGAGGCGGCGCGCCGCTACCTCTCGGAGCGCGAGGCGCGGCTGCGCGAGGCGGCGGCCGCCCTCCAGTCCACGCCGGACGAGGTGCCCGCGCGTGTCGCGGCCCTTGTCGAGGAGCGGCGGCGGCTCGAGCGCGAGCTGGCCGAGGCGAAGAAGGCGCTCGCCCTCGGTGGAGGCGGTCGGAAAGACGCGGCCGCGCCCGAACAGGTCGGCGGCCACGGCTTCATTGGCCAGGTGCTCGACGGAATCGAGCCGAAGCAGCTGCGCGGGCTCGTCGACGAGGCAAAGGCGCGGCTCGGCTCGGGCGTCGCCGCCCTGGTCGCGGTCAATGACGGCCGCGCCAGCGTCGCCGTCGGCGTCACCGACGATCTCACGAGCCGCCTGAACGCCGTCGATCTCGTCCGCAAGGCCGTCGAGGCGCTCGGCGGGCAGGGCGGCGGCGGGCGACCGGACATGGCCCAGGGCGGCGGCCCGGACGGCTCGAAGGCGGAAGCGGCGGTGGCGGCGGTCCGCGAGGCGCTGGAGACGGTTCCGGCCTGACGCGGCGCGGCCGCCCGCCGTCAGGCGACCTCGATGTCGCGCAGACGGTGGCCGACGGCCCGCGGCTCCTGCTGCAGGTTGCCCATCTCCATGATCTTCTTGCGCATGTCGGCGCGCTTGGTGTGGATCGAGGCGATCACCGGGCCCATCGCCACGCCGAGATCGACCAGCACCGCCTCCGAGAGCTGGAGCGAGGCTTCCAGCGTCTCCGGCACCGCGTTGGTCACGCCGGCGCGGTAAAGCTCCGCCGCGTGGGCGGCGTCGCGGGCGCGCGCGACTATAATGAGATCCGGATGCAGCTTGCGCGCCCGCTTGGTGAGCCGGACGAGCTGGACCGGATCGTCCATCGTCAGGATCAGCGCGCTGGCATTGCCGAGGTCGAGCCGCTCGATCAGGTTCGGACGCGCGGCATCGCCGAACATCACCTTGTAGCCGTTGCGCTGCGCCTCGCTCACCGTGTCCACGTCGGAATCGATCGCGATGTAGGGCAGGTTGTGCGCGGTCAGCAGCTCGGAGACGAGGCGGCCGACGCGGCCGAAGCCGATGATCACCGCCTTGTTGCGGGTATGCTCGGGCTCGAGCGGCTCGTGCCGCTCACCCTCGTGATGACCGATCCGCCGCGCCGCGACCCGGCCCAGCTTGGCGAGCAGCGGCGTGATGGTAAGCCCCACCGCGGTCACGATCTGCCAGAAATTGGCGGCTTCGCGGGTGATGAGGTGCGCGCCGGCGGCGGCGCCGAGGACGATGAGCGTCGTTTCCGACGGCGACGACATCAGGACGCCGGTTTCCGCCGCCACGGCGCGGGAGCTGCCGGCGAGGCGAAGCAGCACCGCGGTCACCGTTGCCTTTACGACGAGCACGCCGACGACCGCGACGATCAGCATCTGCCAGTTCGCGAGGACGAGCCGGAAGTCCACGCCCATTCCCACCGTGATGAGGAAGATACCGAGCGCGAGGCCGCGGAACGGCGCGGTGATCGCCTCGACCGCGTCGTGATAGTCGGTCTCCGCGATCAGGATGCCGGCGACGAGGGCGCCGACGATCGGGGAGAGGCCGACGGCGGTCGTGGCGAGGCTGGCGACGATGACGACGAGGAGGCTGGCCGCGAGGAACAGCTCCGGGCTCTTGGTTCGCGCCGCCTGGGCGAAGAGCCGCGGCAGGAACAGCCGCCCGAGCACCATCATCGCCGCCACCGTCGCCGCGCCGAACAGCAAGGTGCGCGCCAGCGATCCGATACCGCCGTCGCTGGCATAGGGCGCGAGCGCGCCGAGGGCGAAGATGATCGGCACCAGCGCCAGATCCTCGAACAGCAGCATCGCAAGCGCGGCGCGGCCGACCGGGCTGGACGTACCGACCAGCGGCAGGACCAATGCGGTGGACGAAAGCGCGAGGCCCAGGCCCAGCGCCAGCGATCCGCTCCACGGGCGTCCGAGCAGGTAGAGCGTGCCGCCAATGATCAGCGCAGCGCCGAGCAGCTCGGCGGCGCCGACGCCGAAGACCAGCCGGCGCATGCCCCACAGGCGCTTGAACGAAAGTTCGAGCCCGATCGCGAACAGCAGCAATGTGATGCCGAATTCGGCGAAGGGTTCGATCGTCTCCGGGTTGGATATGGTCACGTATCGGAGGAACTCGAACCGTTCGGCCAGACCGCCGAGCGCGTTCGGCCCGACCAGCATCCCGACCAGGATGAAGCCGATCACCGGTGTGATGCGGAAGCGGGCGAAGATCGGAATGACGACGCCAGCGGCGCCAAGGATGACGAGAGCGTCGGAAAAGGGTCCGGAAGCGACTGGAAATGGCATGGCTCTTTTTTGCGGTGTCGAGGGCCGGAACGCCAGCATTTCCGCGCAAATCGCACGAAAAAAATTGCATCGAAGGTTCCGCCGCGGGCCCGTTCACATTAGGCAGGTGACATGCACCATGTGACGCCACTTCTGGGAATCATCATCGGGGGCCTGGTGCTGGCGTTCATTCTCGGGGCCATCGCCCATCGCCTGCGCCTGTCGCCGCTGATCGGCTATCTTCTTGCCGGCATCGTCGTCGGGCCGTTCACGCCCGGCTATGTCGCGCATCAGGGGCTGGCCAACGAACTCGCCGAGCTTGGCGTGATCCTGCTGATGTTTGGCGTCGGCCTGCATTTCTCGGTGCGCGACCTGCTGTCCGTCCGCCGCGTCGCCATTCCCGGCGCCATTGCGCAGATCCTCTGCGCGACCCTGCTGGGCTGGGGGCTCGGCGCGCTGATGGGCTGGTCGATCGCCGCGGGGCTGATGTTCGGCCTGTCGCTCTCCACCGCGAGCACCGTGGTGCTGCTGCGCGCGGTGAACGAGCGGCGGCTGATCAACACCGACCGGGGCCGGATCGCGGTCGGCTGGCTGATCGTCGAGGACATCGCGATGGTGTTCGCGCTGGTCGTGATCCCGGCGGTCTATGCCGGCGCCGGCTCCGCCCATGGGCTCGAGACCGCGCTGGCGCTGACCGCGGTCAAGGTCGCCGTCTTCGTCGCGCTCATGCTGGTGGTGGGCCGGCGCTTCGTGCCGTGGATGCTGCACGGGATCATACACGGCGGCTCGCGCGAGCTGTTCCGGCTCGCCGTGCTCGCGGTCGCGCTCGGCGTCGCGGCCGGGGCGGCGCTGCTGTTCGGCGTGTCGTTCGCGCTCGGCGCCTTCTTCGCCGGCATGATCCTTGCCGAATCGCCGCTCTCCCAGCGCGCGGCCGAGGAGACGCTGCCGCTGCGCGACGCCTTCGCCGTGCTGTTCTTCGTCTCGGTCGGCATGCTGTTCAACCCGGCGATCGTGGTCGAGGCGCCGCTCGCCCTGCTGGCGACGCTGCTGATCATCATGATCGGCAAGTCGCTCGCCGCCTATGGCATCGTCCGGCTGTTCGGAAAGTCGAACCGAACCGCCCTCACCATCGCGGCCAGCCTCGCCCAGATCGGCGAATTCTCGTTTATCCTCGCCGCGCTCGGCTCGTCGCTTCGGATTCTGCCGGACGACGCGCGCGACCTCATACTCGCCGGCGCGATCCTCTCGATCATGCTCAATCCCGCCGCCTTCGCGCTGGTGAGCCGGCTCGTGCGGGACGAGCCACCGCCGGAGGAGGGCGAACCGGCCCGCGGCCGCGAGCGCCGCGGCCATGTCGTGCTCGTCGGTCACGGCCGGGTCGGCTCGATGGTCGTGCGCGACCTCGACGACGCGGGCGAGATGGCGGTGATCGAGACCGAATCCGACGTCGTGCCGCAGAACAGCGACGAGGGGCCGCACGTGATCGTCGGCAACGCCGCCGATCCGAAGCTGCTGGAAGAGGCGCGGATCGCCGAGGCGCGGGCGCTGCTGGTCGCGATCCCCGACAGCTTCGAGGCGGGGCAGATCGTGGCCCAGGCGCGCAAGCTCAATCCCGGCCTGCTGATCGTCGCCCGCGCCCACCATGAAGACGAGCTGGAATATCTCGCCCGGCACGGGGCCAACCACGTCATCATGGGCGAGCACGAGATCGCGCGGCGAATGGTCGAACTGGTGGGAAAGCCGTGAGCGCAACGCCGTGAACGAGGAGGCGGGCCTCGTCGTGGCGGGCGGCGGGCCGGCCGGGATGATGGCCGGGCTGCTCTTCGCTCGCGCCGGGGTCCGCACCATCGTGATCGAAAAGCACGGCGATTTCCTGCGCGACTTTCGCGGCGACACGGTCCACCCCTCCACGCTCGAGCTGATGGCCGAGCTGGGGCTGCTCGACGCCTTTCTCGCGCGCCCGCACGACGAGGTGACGCGCATCACCGCGCGGGTCGCCGACCAGCGCGTCACCATCGCGGATTTCAGCCACCTGTCGACAGCCTGCAAGTTCGTCGCGCTGATGCCGCAATGGCATTTCCTCGACTTCCTCGCCGACGAGGCGCGCCGCTACCCAACGTTCGACCTCAGGATGAACTGCGAGGCGGTGGACCTGATTGAGGAGGATAAGCGGATCGTCGGGGTCCGAACGAAGGCGGGCGGCGAAATCCGCGCCCGGCTTACCATCGCCGCCGATGGACGCACCTCGGCGCTGCGCGACAAGGCCGGCTTCGAGAAGCTGGACCTTGGCGCGCCGATCGACGTGCTCTGGTTCCGCCTGCCGAAGGGCGACACCCCTCACGCCGAAACCGGCGGCACCTTCGGCGCGGGAACCTTCGTCGTGCAGCTCGACCGCGGCGATTACTGGCAGTGCGCCTTTGTCGTGCCGAAAGGCGGCGCCGACGACGTGCGCGCGCAGGGCATCGCGACGTTCCGCGCCGAGGTCGCCCGCGCCGCGCCCGACCTCGCGGACGTGGCGGACGCGCTCACGGACTGGGACCAGGTGAAGCTGCTCTCGGTCTCGCTCGACCGGCTCGAACGCTGGTCGCGCCCCGGGCTGCTCGCGATCGGCGATGCCGCCCATGCCATGTCGCCAGTGGGCGGCGTCGGCATCAATCTCGCCATCCAGGACGCGGTCGCGGCCGCGAACGTCCTCGCCGCGCCGCTCGCCGCCGGGGAGGATGTCGATCCGCTGCTCGACCGGGTGCGCGCGCGCCGCCTCTTCCCCGTGCGCCTCGTCCAGCGCCTGCAGCGCATGGTGCACGACCGCATCCTGGCGCCGACGATCCGGCGCAGCGCGGTGCTCGACGAGGTGCCGTTCGCGCTCAGGCTGTTCGACCGCTTCCCGCGGCTGCGGCGGCTGCCGGCGCGCCTGCTCGGGCTCGGCGTCCGGCGCGAGCATATCGCCTCGCCGGACGCCGGCCTGAGACGTTAGCCCTGGGTCGCCATCGCCTTTTCGAGGTTGGCGCGAATCGCCTCGAAAAACTGCTCGGTCGTCAGCCAGGCCTGATCCGGGCCGATCAGGATGGCGAGGTCCTTCGTCATCTGGCCGCCTTCGACCGTCTCGATGCAGACCCGCTCCAGCGTCTCGGCGAAGCGCGTGACCTCCGGCGTGTCATCGAGCTTGCCGCGGTGCTTGAGGCCGCCGGTCCAGGCGAAGATCGAGGCGATCGGGTTGGTCGAGGTCGCCTTGCCCTGCTGGTGCATGCGATAGTGGCGGGTGACGGTGCCGTGCGCCGCCTCGGCCTCCACGGTCTTGCCGTCCGGCGTCATCAGCACCGAGGTCATCAGGCCGAGCGAGCCGAAGCCCTGCGCCACCTGGTCCGACTGCACGTCGCCGTCGTAGTTCTTGCACGCCCAGACGAACTTGCCGCTCCACTTGAGCGCGCTCGCCACCATGTCGTCGATCAGGCGATGCTCGTAGGTGATGCCGGCCTTCTCGAACCTCTCCTTGAACTCGGTCTCGTAGACCTCCTGGAAGATGTCCTTGAAGCGGCCGTCATAGGCCTTGAGGATGGTGTTTTTGGTCGAAAGATAGACCGGCCAGCCGCGCGAGAGGCCGTAGTTCATCGAGGCGCGGGCGAAGTCGCGGATCGATTCGTCGAGATTGTACATCGCCATCGCGACACCGCCGCCGGGGAAGTCGAACACGTCGTGCTCGATCGTCTCGCCGTTCTCGCCCTCCCACTTGATGGTGAGCTTGCCCTTGCAGGGGACGACGAAGTCGGTCGCCTTGTACTGGTCGCCGAAGGCGTGGCGGCCGACGACGATCGGATCGGTCCAGCCGGGGATCAGCCGCGGCACGTTCTGGATCACGATCGGCTCGCGGAAGATGGTGCCGCCCAGGATGTTGCGGATCGTGCCGTTGGGCGACTTCCACATCTTCTTGAGGCCGAACTCCTTCACCCGGGCCTCGTCCGGCGTGATCGTGGCGCACTTGACGCCGACACCGTACTTCTTGATCGCCTCGGCGGCCTCGACGGTGATCCGGTCATCCGTCTCGTCGCGCTTCTCGATGCCGAGGTCGAAATAAACAAGATCGATGTTGAGATAGGGCAGGATCAGCCGTTCGCGGATCCACTGCCAGATGATGCGGGTCATTTCGTCGCCGTCGACCTCGACGACTGGGTTCTTCACCTTGATCTTGGCCATGAGGCGGTGCGCTTTCCTCTGCTGAAAGGACAGGTTTGCGTGCGTGGAAACCAAGCGGCCTTAAGCGCCGGCGCGGCCGCGATCAACCATCGCGCGATTGTGTCGCCCGGCGGCTCCGCCTAAAGAGGCGCGATGGCCGCAACGGAACCGCCGGAAAGCAACGACCTCCTTCCCGCCACGGTCCGCTGGCAGTGGCCGTCCGTGCATCCCGAGGGACGCAAGTTCGCCGTTATCGCGGGTGCGATAACGCTGGCGCTCTGGCTCCTGCTCGACTGGGACATGCTCGGATGGATCATGGCCGGCGTTACCTTATGGACCGCGGCCTTCTTCCGCGATCCGGTCCGCACCACGCCGACGGGGGAGGGCCTGATCATCGCCCCGGCCGACGGGCTGGTCACGCAGATCGCGAGCGTGCCGCCGCCGAAGGAACTCGTCGAGGAGGGCGACCTGCCGCCCGATCCGCTGATCCGCGTCTCGATCTTCATGAGCGTCTTCGACGTGCACATCAATCGCAGCCCGATCGCGGGCACGGTTCGGCGCGTCGTCTATATCGCCGGCAAGTTTCTCAACGCCGATCTCGACAAGGCGAGCGAGGACAACGAGCGCCAACACATCCTGGTCGAGGCGGACGACAGCACGAAGGTGGCCTTCACCCAGATCGCCGGGCTGGTCGCGCGGCGGATCGTGCCCTGGGTGAAGGCGGGCGATCGCGTCGCCGCCGGCCAGCGCGTCGGCCTGATCCGCTTCGGCAGCCGGGTGGATGTCTATCTTCCCGCGGGAACCTCCTCGCAGGTTCTGCTCGGCCAGCGCACCATCGCGGGCGAGACGATCATCGCGAAGATCGGCGTTTCCGAGCTGATCGAGGGGGTCGCGCAATGAGGCGGGCGCCGTGACAACGCCGCGCGCGCCCCGCGAGCGCGAGGGCCGCGGGATCCCGCTGCGCGCGGTCGTCCCCAATGCGGTGACCGCGCTGGCGCTCTGCGTCGGGCTCACCAGCGTTCGTTTCGCCATCGCTGGCCAGTGGGAGAATGCGGTCTATTCGATCCTGGCCGCGGCGGTGCTCGACGGCATGGATGGCCGCATCGCCCGCGCGCTGCGGGGCCAGTCACGCTTTGGCGCGGAGCTCGATTCGCTGTCGGACGTGGTTGCCTTCGGTGTCTCGCCTGCGATCGTGCTCCACCTCTGGTCGCTCCAGCACTGGCCGCGCATCGGCTGGGTGTTCGCGCTCGCCTTCGCGGCCTGCCAGGCGTTGCGGCTCGCCCGCTTCAACGCCCAGATCGACACCGGCGAGCAGCCGCACAAGTCGGCCGGCTTCCTGACCGGCGTGCCGGCGCCGGCGGGGGCGGGGCTGTTGCTGCTCCCGCTCTATCTCTGGATGGCGAGCGGAAAGGAATGGACCTGGCTGCAGGACTATCGGCTGGTCGCCCCCTGGGCGGCGCTGATCGCCTTTCTCGCCATTTCGAACATCGCCACTTTCTCCTGGGCCTCGCTGCGCCTGAGGCGCGCGATCCGGCTGGAGGCGATCGTGATCATCGCGATCGTCGGCGGCGCGCTCGTCTCCGCAACCTGGGAGACGCTGAGCATCGCGGCGCTCACCTATCTCGCGCTGATCCCGTTCAGCATCGCGAGCTACGCGAAGGTCAGGCGGCAGCGTGCCATGCACGAGGCCGCGGCGCCCGCGGAGCCGCAACTGCCGCTGGCCGAGCCGAAGGCGCCGGCGCGAGGGCGGCGAGGATCAGCGACCAGTGCCAGCGGATCGTCGCTTCCAGAATGACGCCAAGCCCGACGAGCAGGGCGAGGAAGAACAGGATGGACGCCAAGTGAGCCACAGCTTTTCCCCTCATCTATCCACAGCGTGACCGTGGCGGTCCCGTGCGGCTTCGCATTTGCCACCACCTTATGTTCCTGCTTTGTTCCGTCGTCAAGCGGCGAATGTTTGGCGCGAGGGCGAAGCCGGGCGGCACGCCGCGACGCCGCGCTCTGGCCCAGACCATCCCCGCCGCGCTTGATTTTCCGCGCGCCCGTCTCTAGATGCGCCGCCATTCCACATGCGGGGCCACCATACCGGTGTCCCGGACCTGGTCCGGGATCTCTCGGCCCCGCAGAGGTGTAACCGGAAGGAGAAAAGACATGGCGTCCACCGACGTCAGCATGCAGGCATTGCTCGAGGCCGGAGCACATTTCGGCCACCAGACCCATCGCTGGAACCCGAAGATGAAGCCGTACATCTTCGGTGAGCGCAACGGGGTCCACATCATCGATCTGTCGCAGACCGTGCCGCTGTTCCGGCGCGCGCTCGATTTCGTACGCGAGACGGCCGCCGCCGGCGGCAAGATCCTCTTCGTCGGCACCAAGCGCCAGGCGCAGGAGCCGATCGCCGAGGCGGCGCGCCGTTCGGGCCAGCACTACGTCAACCACCGCTGGCTGGGCGGCATGCTCACCAACTGGAAGACGATTTCCAACTCGATCAAGCGCTTCAAGGCGCTCGAGGAGCAGCTCGCGGGCGACACCGCCGGCCTCACCAAGAAGGAAGTCCTCCAGCTCACCCGCGAGCGCGACAAGCTCGAGATGAGCCTGGGCGGCATTCGCGACATGGGCGGCATTCCCGACACCATGTTCGTGATCGACGCAAACAAGGAAGAGCTGGCGATCAAGGAAGCCAACACGCTCGGCATTCCCGTCGTCGCGATCCTCGATTCGAACGTGTCGCCGGACGGCATCGCCTTCCCGGTGCCGGGCAATGACGACGCCTCGCGCGCGATCCGCCTCTATTGCGACGCGATCGCCGACGCGGTGATCGCCGGCAAGCAGGGTGGCGCCGCCGCCCGCGGCATCGACATCGGCGCGCAGGACGAACCGCCCGCCGAAGCCGCGCTGGCGGACGCCTGATTTCGTCCCCTCCCGGGCGCGGGAGGGGCTTCGGTTGTGGGACCCGCCGGCCGGGTCGGCGCGAGGCCCCACTGGCCCCTCTCCCAAGCGGGGAGGGGAGGATCTGTTTTTCAAGAGGATAGAAGACATGGCTGAGATCACGGCCGCGATGGTCAAGGAACTGCGCGAGCGGACCGGCGCAGGCATGATGGACTGCAAGAAGGCGCTCGCCGAAACCAATGGCCACATGGAAGCCGCCATCGACTGGCTCCGCACGAAGGGGCTCGCCGCCGCCGCCAAGAAGGCGGGCCGCGTTGCGGCCGAGGGCCTGATCGGCGTCGCCGTTGAGGGCGACACCGGCGCGCTCGTCGAGGTCAACTCGGAGACCGACTTCGTCGCCAAGAACGAGCAGTTCCAGGAATTCGTCCGCAACGTCGCCAGGATCGCCCTGACGACGGGTGACGACATGGACGCGCTCACCAGCGCGGCCTATCCGTCTGGCGGCACCGTCGGCGAGGCGCTCACCGCCAATATCGCGACGATCGGCGAGAATCAGTCGCTGCGCCGTGCCGCGCGCCTGACGGCGAACGGCGGCGTCGTCGTTTCCTACGTCCACAACGCCGCGGCGCCGGGGCTCGGCAAGATCGGCGTGCTGGTCGCGCTGGAGAGCAGCGCCGACAAGGCGGAGCTGGAGAAGCTCGGCAAGCAGCTTGCCATGCACATCGCGGCGGCGAACCCGCTCGCGCTGCGCGGCGAGGAGCTGGATCCGGCGTTGATCGAGCGCGAGCGCGGCATCGCGGTGGAGAAGGCGAAGGAATCGGGCAAGCCGGCCGAGATCGTCGAGAAGATGGTCGAAGGCGCGCTCGCCAAGTTCCGCAAGGAGAATGCGCTGCTCTCGCAGCTCTTCGTCATGGACAACAAGACGAAGGTCGAAGACGTGGTCGCGGCCGAGGCCAAGCGGCTCGGCGCGCCGATCACGCTCGCGGCCTACGTCCGCTTCCAGCTCGGCGAGGGCATCGAGAAGCAGGAGAGCGACTTCGCCGCCGAAGTCGCCGCCGCTGCGGGCGCGGGCAAGGCCGAGCCCGTCGCCTAATCGCCTTGGCAGGGGGGCGCGCGCCGACTAAGGTGCGCGCCACTCCATTCCATCAGAAGACCGGAAACGCATGTCGCCCCCGCGCTTCAAACGCATCCTCTTGAAGCTGTCGGGCGAGGCCCTGATGGGCGACGGCCAGTTCGGGATCGATCCGGAGACGGTCGGCCGTATCGCCGATGAGATCCGGGCCGCGCGCGGCGACGGGCACGAGCTGTGCCTGGTGGTCGGGGGCGGCAATATCTTCCGCGGGCTGGCCGGCGCGGCAAAGGGCTTCGACCGCGCGAGCGCCGATTACATGGGCATGCTCGCCACCGTGATGAACGCGCTCGCGCTACAGAACGCGCTCGAGAAGATCGGCGTCGATACGCGGGTCCAGTCGGCGATCCCGATGGCCACCGTTTCCGAGCCCTATATCCGCCGCCGCGCGGTACGGCACATGGAAAAGGGCAGGGTGGTGATCTTCGCCGCGGGCACCGGCAATCCCTTCTTCACGACGGATACCGCCGCCGCGCTCAGGGCCGCCGAAATGGGCTGCGACGCCCTCTTCAAGGGCACCAGCGTTGACGGCGTCTACGACGCCGACCCGAAGCAGGTGCCGAGCGCGAAGCGTTACGATACGGTCACTTTCAACCAGGTGCTGGCGGACAATCTCAAGGTGATGGACGCCAGCGCCGTCGCGCTCTGCCGCGACAACCACATCCCGATCGTCGTGTTCAACATCCGCGAGCAGGGCAATCTCGCCCGCGTGCTCGGTGGCGGCGGCACGTTCACGATCGTCCAGAACTGACAAGGGAGAGAAGAGATGCCCGCCTATGACAAGGCCGATCTCCAGCGCCGCATGCACGGCGCCGTCGAGACGCTGAAGCACGATCTCGGCGGCCTTCGCACCGGTCGTGCCTCGACCGCGCTGCTCGACCCGATCCAGGTCGAGGTCTACGGCGCGCACATGCCGCTCAACCAGGTCGCGACCATCTCCGCGCCCGAACCGCGCCTGCTCTCGGTCCAGGTGTGGGATCGCTCGAACGTCTCCGCGGTCGAGAAGGCGATCCGCAACGCCGGCCTCGGCATCAATCCGGTGACCGACGGCCAGACGATCCGCCTGCCGATCCCCAATCTCACCGAGGAGCGCCGCAAGGAGCTTTCGAAGCTCGCCCACCAATATGCGGAGAAGGCGAGGGTGGCCGTCCGCAACGTGCGCCGCGACGGGCTCGACGCGCTCAAGACCGACGAGAAGAAGAAGGAAATCAGCGAGGACGAGCACAAGCGGCTCGAGGCCGAGGTGCAGAAGCTCACCGACGACGCCATCCGCGAGATCGACGAGGTGCTCGCGGCCAAGGACAAGGAAATCCTGCAGAAGTGACCGCGGTCACGGCCCAGGCCGGGTCGACGCCGGACCAGAAAGCCGGTTCGCCGGCGGTCCCGCGGCACGTCGCCATCATCATGGACGGCAACGGCCGCTGGGCCAAGGCGCGCGGCCTGCCGCGCTCCGCCGGGCACCGCGCCGGCGCCGAGGCCGCGCGGCGGGCGCTGCGCGCGGCGGGCGAGGCGGGGGTTGAGTGCCTTACGCTCTACGCCTTCTCGTCGGAGAACTGGCGGCGCCCCAAGGCGGAGATCGCCGATCTCACCGGCCTGTTGCGCTTCTACGTCCAGCGCGAACTCGACAGCCTGCACCGCGAGGGAATCCGCCTGCGCGTGCTCGGCGATCACACCGCCTTCGCGAGCGATGTCGCGCGGATGGTCGATGCCGCTGTCGAGAAGACCGCGCAGAATCGCCGCATGACGCTCGCCATCGCGCTCAATTATGGCGGCCGCGGCGAACTGGTCGGCGCGGCGCGCCGGCTGGCGGCTGAGGTGGCGGCCGGACGCCTTGCTCCCGAGGAGATCGACGAGGCGCGGATCGACGCCGCGCTCGACACGCACGGCCTGCCGCCGCTCGATCTCCTGATCCGCACCTCTGGCGAGCAGCGCCTGTCCAATTTCCTCCTCTGGCAGGCGGCCTATGCGGAGCTGCTGTTTCTCGACACGCTCTGGCCCGATTTCGACGAGGCGACGATGCGCGCCGCGCTCGCCGATTATGCCAGGCGCGAGCGTCGCTACGGAGGGCTATGAGCGAGACTCCCGCCCCGCCGCAGAGCGCGATCCCCGACCTGCCGACCCGCTTCGTCGCCGGCGTGGTGATGGCGGCGGTCGCCTGCGTCGCGATCTGGTACGGCGGCTGGGTGTTGCGGCTGCTCGTTGCCGCGGCGGCGGTGGTGATGATGGCGGAATGGTGCCAACTGCATCGCGCCGCGAGGCACTGGTCCTGGATCGGCGGCGCGCTCGTCCTGCTCGCGCTGCTGGGCGGGGCGGAGTTCTTCTATCCCGCCGCGGTTCCCTCCGTCGCGCCGGATGCCGAGCTCCTGTTCGATCCCGAGGACATGGTCCCCGCCCTGATCGCGTTCGCCGGCATCATCGGTGTCGGCGCGCTGATCGCGCTCGCCGCCAGACGGATCGCGATCGGTTGGGGCTTCGTCTATGTCGCCGCGCCGGCCTTCGCGCTGCTCGTGCTGAGCTGGGTCTATAACGGGCTGGTCTTCTGGGTGATGGTGGTGACCTGGGCCACCGACATCGCCGCCTATTTCGCCGGGCGGGGGATCGGCGGGCCAAAGCTCGCGCCGCGCGTCAGCCCGAACAAGACCTGGGCCGGGCTGATCGGCGGGATGGCGGGCGCCGGCGTCGCCGGCTGGGCGATCGCCTGGCTGTTCGATCTCGGCATGCCGTTCGTCTGGGCCGGCGCGCCAATGGCGGTGATCGCGCAGATGGGCGATCTCTACGAAAGCTGGGTGAAGCGCCGCGCCGGCGCGAAGGACAGCGGCACCATTCTCCCCGGTCACGGCGGCGTGCTCGACCGGGTCGACGGCCTGCTCACGGTGTCGCTCGCGACCTACCTGGTCCTCCTTGCGGGGCTATGGGCAGGATGAGCCGGCGCAGCGTCACCATCCTCGGCGCCACCGGGTCGGTCGGCCGCTCGACGCTCGACCTGATCAACCGCGATCCCGATCGCTACGAGATCGTCGCCCTCACCGCGCGCAAGGATATCGAAGGGTTGATCGAGCTTGCCCGGCGCTTCCGCCCGCGCATGGCCGTGATCGGCGACGAGCGCCACCATGCGCGTCTGGCCGAGGCGCTCGCCGGAACCGACACGGAAGCGCTCGCGGGGGAGGCGGCGATCGCCGAGGCAGCCGCCGCCGGCGCCGAGTGGACCATGGCGGCGATCGTCGGCACGGCCGGGCTCGCGCCGGTGATGCGCGCGCTGGAGGGCGGCGGCACGGTGGCGCTCGCCAACAAGGAGTCGCTGGTCTCGGCGGGCGAGCTGATGACCCGCGCGGCAAAGGCGAGCGGCGCGACGCTGCTCCCGGTCGATTCGGAGCACAATGCGGTGTTCCAGTGCTTCGACCATGCCCGGCCGGAGGGCGTCCGGCGGATCATTCTCACCGCCAGCGGCGGCCCGTTCCGCACCTGGAGCCTCGACGAGATGCGCGCGGCCACGCCCGACCAGGCGGTGGCGCACCCGAACTGGTCGATGGGCGCCAAGATCTCGGTCGATTCGGCGACGCTGATGAACAAGGGCCTGGAGCTGATCGAGGCCTTCTACCTGTTTCCCGTCACGGCGGACGCGCTCGACGCCGTCATCCACCCGCAGTCCATCGTCCACAGCCTCGTCGAATATGTCGACGGCTCGCTGCTCGCCCAGCTGGGCCCGCCCGACATGCGGGTGCCGATCGCCCACACGCTGGCGTGGCCCGAGCGGATGGCGACGCCCTGCGCCAGGCTCGACCTCGTGGGTCTCGGCCGGCTCGACTTCGAGGCGCCCGATCCGGTGCGCTTCCCGGCGCTCGGCCTCGCCAAGGAAGCGCTCGCCTCGGGCGGGGCGCGGCCGGCCATCCTCAATGCCGCCAACGAGGTCGCCGTGGCATCTTTTCTTGAAAGACGCATCGGTTTCCTTGATATCGCTTCGGTGGTCGGTGCCGTGCTGGCCGCCTGTGACCTGCCGGCGCCGTCCTCGATCGACGACGTCCTCGACGTCGACCGGAAGGCAAGGGAGTTGGCTGCCGAAGCGGCGCGAAAGTACCAGTCTTGAGCAATCCCGGCCTCCTCTTCACCGTTCTCGCCTTCCTGCTGGTCATCGGGCCGCTGATCTTCGTTCACGAATTCGGGCACTATCTCGTCGGCCGCTGGTTCGGCGTGAAGGCGGACACCTTCTCGATCGGTTTCGGGCGCGAGTTGGTCGGCTGGACCGACCGCCGCGGCACCCGCTGGAAGATCGGCTGGCTGCCGCTCGGCGGCTACGTGAAGTTCGCCGGCGACATGAATCCGGCCTCGACGCCGAACGACGCCTGGCTCGCGCTCCCCGCGGAGGAGCGGGCCAGGACCTTCCAGGCCAAATCGGTGTGGCAGCGCTTCCTGATCGTGCTCGCCGGGCCGGCCACCAACTTCCTGTTCGCGCTGGTGCTCCTGATGGGCATCTTCGGGATCACCGGCTATCCGAGCACGCCGCCGATCGTCGGGCAGGTCCTTCCCGGCACCGCCGCGGCCGAGGCCGGGTTCGCGCCGGGCGACCGGATCGTCGCGATCGACGGCCGTGCGATCGCCAATTATTCCGACCTCAAGACCTATGTCGCGATCCGCCCCGACCAGAACATGGTCTTCACGGTCGCCCGCGGCGACCAGAACGTGACGCTGCACGCAACGCCGCGAGCCGAGACGGCCCGCGACCAGTTCGGCAATGAGGCGCGGATCGGCCTGCTCGGCGTGACGCCGGCGGGCCGGCTGGAGCTGACCCCGCTGCCGATAAGCCAACTTCCGGGTGCCGCGGTCCGCAGCACCGTCGACACGGTCGAGATGATGGTCACCACCCTCGGCCAGGTGATCACGGGCCGTCGCTCGGTTCAGGAACTGGGCGGCCCCCTGAGAATAGCCGAGGTTTCCGGCCAGCAGGCGAGCCTCGGCTGGCTGCCCTTCTTCTGGCTGGTCGCCGTCGTCTCGATTAATCTCGGATTCATCAACCTGTTGCCAATCCCGATGCTGGATGGCGGGCACTTGCTATTCTATCTGATCGAGGGGGTAAGGCGCAAACCGCTGAAGCCGGAAGCGCAGGAATGGGCATTTCGCGCCGGGCTGACCGCCCTTTTGGTGCTGATGATCTTCGTGACATTGAACGACTTGGCTTCTTTTGGCCTCTTTACCCGGCTTGGCGGCTTGATCGGTTGAACTTGATCGGGCAGGGCAGAGCACCACAGGGAGATTGGCCGGCGCGAGTCCGGCCCTCGAATCAAGGCGGGGACGCGTGACGGCGAAAATCCTAATTCCGAAGGCTCGCAAACTGTCGACCGCGCTGCTCGTGGGAACGGCGCTCGGCGGGCTTGGCAGCGCGCCTGCGATCGCACAGGCGGCAGCCCAACCGGCCGCGCCCGGCCAGCAGGGGGCCGCGCCCGACCAGCTTCCCCCCGTCGCGCCGCTGCCCGAGATTTCGCCCGGGCCGCAGCGGACGATCCATTCGCTGACGGTGACCGGCAACCAGCGCCTCGAGCAGGAAACCGTCCTGTCCTACACCGCGCTGCGTCCCGGCGACACGTACGACAATGCCAAGCTCGACCAGGCGCTGCAGGACCTGCTGCAGACCGAGCTGTTCGCCGACGTGACCATCGCCGGCGTCGAGACGGGCGACATCGTCATCCGCGTCCGCGAGAACCCGGTGATCAACCGGATCATTCTCGAGGGCAACCGGCGGATCAAGGACGACAAGATCATGCCGGAGATCCGGCTCGCCCCGCGCCAGATCTTCACCCGATCGCGCGCCCGCGCCGACGTCGCCCGGATCATCGAACTCTACCGGCGCCAGGGCCGCTACGCCGCCAGCGTCGATCCGCAGATCGTCGAGCTGGACCAGAACCGCGTCGATGTCGTCTTCGTCATCAACGAGGGCCCGCGGTCACGCGTCCGCACGATCAACATCATCGGCAACGAGCATTTCTCCGACGGCCGCCTGATCCGCGAGATGGCGACGCGCGAGCATCGCTGGTGGAACATCTTCAGCTCGAACGACACCTACGATCCGGACCGGCTCGCCTTCGACCAGCAGAAGCTTCGGCAGTTCTACCTGATCCAGGGCTATGCTGACTTCCGCGTCCAGTCCGCCGTCGCCGAGCTCACGCCGGACCGGCGCGACTTCATCATCACTTACGTCGTCGACGAAGGGCAGCGCTACCGCTTCGGCGACGTGACCGTGGACAGCGACATCCGCGATCTCGACGCCTCCGCGCTTCAGCGCCGGCTGCCGATGCGCACCGGCGACTGGTACAACGCCAAGCAGGTCGAGGACACGGTCGACAGCCTGAACGAACTGGCCGGCCTGTTCGGCTACGCCTTCTCCGACGTGCGGCCGCAGTTCCGCCGCGACCGCGAAAACCTGACGATGTCGGTGAACTTCCACGTCGCCGAGACGCCGCGCGTCTATGTTGAGCGCATCGACGTCGCTGGCAACTCGGTGACGCGCGACAAAGTGATCCGTCGCGAGTTCCGGCTGAACGAAGGCGATCCGTTCAATTCGATCCAGGTGCGCCGCTCGCGCGACCGCATCCAGTCGCTCGGCTTCTTCCAGGACAATCTCGAGATCCGGCAGGACCAGGGCACGACGCCGGACCGCGTCATTCTGGGCGTGGACGTGCAGGAGCGCGCCACCGGCCAGCTCCAGCTCTCGGCGGGCTATTCGAGCCTCGAGCGCTTCCTGATCAACGCCGCCATCACCCAGCGCAACTTCATGGGCCGCGGCCAGGAAGTGCGCGCGCAGGTCAGCTACTCGTCCTATTCGAAGTCGGTCGAGTTCGGCTTCACCGAGCCCTACATCTTCGACCGCAACATTGCCGTCGGCTTCGACATCTTCCGCCGCGACTACAACAGCTTCAACTTCATCGGCAACGAGCGGCAGACGACCTACGACCAGGTCTCGACCGGCGGTCAGCTTCGCGCCGGCGTTCCGCTCACCGAGACGCTGAGCCTGGCGCTGCGCTACTCGCTCAGCTACGACCAGATTTCGCTCAACCCGTCGATCTACTTCACCGATCCCGATGGGAGCGGGCCGCTTCCGCCCGAATGCGACCCGCTGCTGGCCGGACGCTATCTCTGCAACGTGATCGGCAATCGCCTGACCTCCTCGGTCGGCTATTCGCTATTCTACAGCACGCTCAACAACCTCATTCGCCCGACGCGTGGCGCGCGCTTCCTGTTCAGCCAGGATTTCGCCGGCGTCGGCGGCGACACGCGCTATATCCGCACGGTCGTTCGCGGGGCCAAATACTGGAACGTCTTCAACAACTTCATCTTCTCGCTCTCCGCCGAGGGCGGCTACATCCGGGCGCTGCAGCGTGCGCGCAACCCGGATGACGATCCGGTCCGCCTCACCGACCGCTTCTTCCTCGGCAGCCCGCAGATCCGCGGCTTCGACATTCGCGGCGTCGGCCCACGCATCCAGCGCCTGCAATATGCGCTCGACGACGACGGCGACCCGGTGCTCGACGACAACGGGAACCCGACCTTCATCACCGACCGGAACCGGATCCTCGACGACGCGATCGGCGGCCGCGCCTATTATCTCGGTCGCGCCGAGCTGGAAATTCCGCTCGGCGCCGGCGCGCGCGACCTTGGCCTGAGGCCCTCGATCTTCGCCGACATCGGCGCTGTCTTCGGTGTCCGGCGGCCGTCGTTGCAGGATATTGCGCCCGGATCGCCGCTGACCCGCAATCAGTGCACGGCGCCGGACGGCACGGTCACGCTCGTGGCGCCTGGGGCGGCCTGTCCGACCGATTCGGTGCTGACGCGGTCCGCGATCGCGCCATTCCGTGAAGTCTTCCTCGGCGACACGCCGCGACCGCGTGTCTCGGTCGGCTTCGGCATCAACTGGAACTCGCCGTTCGGGCCGTTCCGGATCGACATCGCCAAGGCGCTCGTCAGCGCTCCGGGCGACGACACCAAACTCATCACCTTCAACGTAGGGACCTCATTCTGATGAAGAAACTGACTCTTGGCGCCGCAGCCGCGGCGCTCGCTATCGCCGTTCCGTTCGCCGTGCAGGCGCAACAGCTCCCGCAGGCGGTCGTCGCCGCCGTCGATACCGACCGGGTGATCCGCGAATGCACCGTCTGCATCGCCGCCAACACCCAGCTCCAGCAGCAGATCCAGCAGCTCCGCACCCGCGCCGAGCAGCTCGGCGCGCCGCTGAACACGGAACGGCAGGCGATCCAGCAGGCGATCCAAGCGCTTCCCGCCGGGGCCCAGCCGGACGCCGCGCTGCAGCAGCGGATCCGGAATTTCGAGACGAACCAGCAGCGTGCGCAGCAGGAGATCGCCGAGCAGCAGCAGACGATCGAGCGCAATCGCAACTATGTACTGCAGCAGATTGGCGAGCGCATCCAGCCCGCCGTCCAGCAGGTGATGACGCAGCGCGGCGCCAACATCGCGATCGACACCAACGGCGCGCTCGCGATCGCGCCGACGATCGACGTGACCGCCGCGGTTCTCGCCATCGTCAACCAGAACACGACGCCGCTGAACGTCGTCGCCCCGCCGCCGCCCCAGCAGCAACAGCAGCAGCCGGCGCAGCAGCCGCAACAGCAGCAGCAACAGCAGCGTCAGCGTCCGCAGGGTCGCTAATGGGCGAGGCTTCGGGAGCCGCCATCGGCCCGCTCGATATCCGGCGGGTGATGGCGGCGCTGCCGCACCGCTACCCAATGCTCCTCGTCGACCGTGTCGAGGAGCTCGTGCCCGACGAACGGATCGTCGCCACCAAGGCGGTGACGATCAACGAGGGCTTCTTCCAGGGGCATTTCCCCGGTCGGCCGATCATGCCGGGCGTGCTGATTGTCGAGGCGCTGGCTCAAGCCGCCGGCGTGCTCGCTGTCGAATCGCTCGGCCTCGCCGGCTCGGGCAAGCTCGTCTATTTCATGGCCATTGAGGGCGCGAAGTTTCGCGCGCCCGTGGAGCCCGGCGTGCTGCTGAGCCTCGAGGCCGAATTCGTCCAGAAGCGCACCACGGTCTGCAAGTTCGCGGGCCGCGCGCTGGTCGGCGGCAAGGTCGCGGCTGAGGCGAGCTTCACCGCGATGATCGCGGACCCGCCGGCGTAATGAGCGGCCGCCACAGGCCACCCGACTTCTCGATCCCGAACACGGCGCGGACGTGCGGCCCGTCGATCAGCTCGGCGGGCGGTCCGTCCGCGACGATCCGGCCTTCGTTCATCAGGATGATCCGGTCCGCGAAGCGGGCGGCGGCGTCGAGATCGTGGATCGCGACCAGCGCCGCCCGACCGCCCGCCGCGACGTCTTCCTTCAGCATCTCCATCAGACGGATCTGCCAGAGCGGATCGAGATTGGCGGTCGGCTCGTCGAGCAGCAGCAGCCGTGGGCGCGGCGCGAGCGCGCGCGCGATGAGGACGCGGCTGCGCTCGCCGGTGGACAGGCGGTCGAGCCGGCGGTGGGCGACGTCCTCCAGTTCAAGCGCGGCGAGCGCCGCCTCGATCTCCGCTGGCGTCGCGCCGCCGAGGGCGACGAGGTCGCGCGCGACCAGCGGCCACTGGATGTCGCGCGAGGCGGGGAGGTAGCCGAGCAGGCGGGCGCGCCGGGCCGGCGGCTCGCGCGAGGGATCGACGCCGCCGATCTCGACCGAACCGCCCGCCCGGGCGATGCCGGCGATGGCGTGGAGCAGGCTGGTCTTGCCGCTGCCGTTCGGGCCGACCAGGCAGGCGAGCGTGCCCGCGTCCAGCGTCAGCGACGCCTCCGTCAGCCGCCCGGGCAACGACAGGCTCGCGGCTTCGAGCAGCGCGCTCATGCCCTGAGCCGCCAGCGCATGTGCGCGACCAGCCAGAGGAAGAAGGGCGCGCCGACGAGCGCGGTCGCGACGCCGATCGGCAACGTGCGCCCCAAGGGCGCGGTTCTGACCGCAAGATCGGCGATGGTGAGCAGCACCGCGCCGATGAGCGCAGCAGGGAGGATCGCCCGTCCGGGATGGCCGCGCGTCAGCCGCCGCGCGAAGATCGGCGCGACCAGCCCGATGAAGCCGATCGCGCCGCAGATCGCGACGCAGGCGCCGACCCCGAAGGCGCCGATGCAGATCACCTGCAAGCGCAGCGCGCGCAGGTCGTGCCCCAGCGACTGCGCGACGTCCTCGCCCAGCGCGAGCGCGTCGAGCGCCGGGGCGATGCGCATCAGCAGCAGGATCGAAAGCAGCGCCGGCACCCCCGCGAAGGCCGCCTGCGCCAGGCTGCGATCGACGAGCGAGCCCATCAGCCAGTCATAGGCGTCGTAGAAGGCGAAAGGGGAGGGGGCGAGCGCGAGCGCGAGCGTGGTGAGCGCGCCGGTGAGCGCGCTGATCGCCAGCCCCGCCAGCAGGAGAGTTGCCGTCTCGGCGCGCGGCCCCGCGAGCGCGAGCAGGAGCACCAGCGCGCCGAGCGCGCCGACCACCGCCCCGGCCGACAGCGCGAGCGGCTGCGACAGGCCGAGCAGATAGGCGGTAACGACCGCGCCGAGCGCCGCGCCGCTCGTCGTGCCGGTAAGGTCGGGCGAGGCGAGGGGGTTGGCGAACAGCGCCTGGATCGCCGCGCCCGCCGCCCCCAGCATCGCCCCGTAGGACAGGGCCAGCAGCGCGCGCGGCAGGCGAAGATCGATCAGCACCGCCCAGCCGAGCGTCGGGCTCTCGCGCATCAGCGCCGCAAGGTCACCCCAGGGCAGCGCCAGCGACAGCGCGAGGACGAGCGCCAGCGCGGCGAGCAGGAGGAAGGCGCGGCTCATCCCGCCAGCACCCGCCGCAGCCGCAAAGTCTCGCCGATCAGCAGCGGCCCCATGCAGGTCCATAGCCGCCCGTCGGTGACGATCGTCCGCCCGGCACGGGCATGGCGGACCGCCGGATTGTCGAGCCAGCGCTGCGCGTTGGAATATTGGCCGCGGCGATAGTCGCTGCGTAGCAGCACCGCCGGCGGCCGCGTGATCAGCGTCTCGAGCGCGACGCGGTCGCCCCGCATCGGCCGCTGGCCAAGGCCGGCGAGCGCCATCCATTGCGCCTCCAGCCCGGTCGGGCTCACCGTCCGCCCGCCGCCGCCGAGCCAGATCGCGTCATGTCGCCGCGCCGGCGCGCTGGCGCGCAGCGCCTCGATCCGGCGGATCAGCGCCGCGCCTTGCCGTGGACGACCAAGCGCGGCGGCGAGGCGGCGGATATTGGCCTCGACGTCGTCGAGGCTCGCCGCGAAGGGGAGGTCGAGCGTGCGGATGCCGAGTTGCGCGGCGACGCCGGCGCGGTCGCGCACGCCGCCGCCCATGGTGACGACAAGGTCCGGCCGGAGCGAGACGATCGAGAGCAGGCTGCCGTCGTTGCGCCGGTAGCGCCGTGCCTGCCGCCACAGCGGCGTTTCGGCCTCGTCCTGGGCGAGATGGGTGACCGAGACGATCTGCTCCGGCGCGGCGAGCAGCAGCACCAGTTCGTCGGTGCACAGGTTGAGCGAGGCCACGCGCGAGGGCGCGGCCGTCGCCGGCGTCGCCAGCGCGAGGCTAGCGGCCAAGAGCGACGCGAAGACCCGCATGGACCGTCCGACCGGGCGTGTTGAAGCCGACGACATCCTGATAATGCTCGTTGAAGGCGTTCTCGACCCGGGCATAGAGTTCGAGCCAGGGCGCCAGGCGATAGCCGATCCGCGCCGAGGCCAGCGTATAGGCGCCGAGCTGCACGGTCGGCGCCGGGAACAGGTCGAAATCCAGGTCGGTGCGCGCGCCGACATAGGCGAGGCTCGCGCTCCAGCTCACCCGTCCGTCCTCGCCATAGGCGGCGAGATTGGCGCTGTTGCGCGGCCGGCGCACCTCGCGCGCGCGTGGATCGCCCGCCGCGATCTGCTGGCTGGCCTTGAGCCAGGTGTAATTGGCGCGAAGGCGGAGCCACGCCGCCACCCGCCAGTCGAGGCTCGCCTCGAAACCCGCGCGCCGGCTCGTTCCGTCGGCATTGGCAACGCTGGAGAGGAAGGTGACGGGATCGAATATATCGACGATCTCGTCGCGAAGCCGGGCGGAGAACCAGGTGAGGCCGGCCTCGACCGGCCCCCGCCGCCACGTGACGCCCGCCTCCCACCCCCGCGCGCGTTCCGGCCGGAGAGATGGATTGCCGGCAAAGGAGCCAGAAAAGAAGCCGTAGAGGTCGAAGAAGGTGGGCTGGGCGATGCCTTCGCCATAGGCGGCATGAAAAGCGAGGCCGGCCACGGGCCGGAGCAGCGCCGAGGCGCGGAAGGTGGTCGCATTGGCGAAGTCGCTGAACGAATCGTGGCGCAGCGCCACGTCGGTCGCGAACGCCGCGCTCCAGCGCGCCCGCCATTCGCCGACGAGACCGGTCGAGCTGCGCGAGCGGTCCTGGTTGGTCGCGCCGCCGAAGCTGGTGTCGCGGGCGCGGAAATCCTCCTCCACACGGTCGATCGCCGCAATCAGTTCGTGGCCGCCGAAAGCGCGCGAGATCTGGCCGCCGAGCGTCAGGCGGTTGCCGAAGGTCTGGTTGAGCGGGGTCGTCGCCCGGAAATTGCGGTTGGCGCTGTCGAGGTAGCTCGCCTCGGCATGGGCGCGCCAGCCGCCCAGCGTCAGCGTCCCCCAGCCACGCACCGCGCCGATCCGGTTGCGGGTCGAATCGAGCGTGTCCGCGCGCAGGAACGTGACGGGGTCCGAGCCGTCGAACTGGCTGTTCCCTTCGGTCCAGTAGCCGGCGGCGCCGAGTTCGATACCGTCCTCGCGATAGATGGCCTTGAGGCTCGCCGAGCCAGTGCGGAAGCCGTCGCGCTCGCCCCCTGCGCCGAAGGAGTCGATGCCGTCGCTACGCTGGTAGCCGCCCGCCGCGGTGACGCCGAAGCGCTCGCTGCCGAAGCTCGCGCGGCCATAGGCGCGCAGCGTATCGAGGCTGCCATATTCGACGAGCCCGGCGATGCCGCGCGCGGCGAGGGGGTCAGGCGTCTCGACCGCGATCACGCCACCCAGCGCCTCCGGCCCCCACAGCGCCGACTGCGGCCCGCGCACGATCTCGATCCGCGAGAGCAGGTCGGCGGTGAGCAGCTCGAAGCGCGCCTCGTTGCCGGAAGCGGGGTCGTTGAAGCGGATGCCGTCGATGAACAGGAGGCTGTGATTGGCCTCGGCGCCCCGGATGCGGACCTGCGCCTGCGTGCCGCGCGGCCCGGTCGTCGAGACCGAAAGACCCGGCGACAGGCGCAGGATGTCGGTGGCGTCGGACAGGGCGAGGGCGTCGATCTCCTCGCGGTCGAAGATGGTCGCGGACGCGGCAGCCTCCGCGATCGGGACGGGAGCGCGCGCGGCGGTGACGACGACTGCCGGATCAGCCTCGACCGAGGCGGAAAGAAGAATCGGAAGAAGGACGGGCATGGCAACCTCCTTGAAACGACACCAAAGCGTCGTCTCGGAGGAGCCGCGGGCAGGCCGCCCGTCAGCGCCACGCACCCATGGCTGGTCCCGGCCAGGCGCGGACGACGGCGAAGGCAGGTCTCCTGGCTCGCGGCTCAGGCGCCTCGTCACCCTTTGCGGATGGGAGGCTCGCCGCTTACAGTTGCGGGCACAGCGCCGGACTCTCACCGGCTTCCCTTTTCACCGCCGTTTCACCGGCGGCACCTTCTGCCGCGGACTTATTGCGCCGCGGCATGGCTTGTCAATCGACCGTCCACGGGGTAGAGCGCGCCTTCATTTTTCGCGCCGGGCTGGTCGGAAACCAGCCGAAACCACGAAAGATCAGCGACATGAAATCCGGAATCCACCCCGACTATCACATGATCAAGGTGCAGATGACCGACGGCACCGTGTTCGAAACGCGCTCCACCTGGGGCAGCGAGGGAGACACGCTGCAGCTCGACATCGACCCGAAGGTTCATCCGGCCTGGACCGGCGGCAGCACCCGTATCGTGGACCAGGGCGGCCAGGTCGCGCGCTTCAACAAGCGCTTCGGCGGGCTGACGCTCGGCAAGAAGTAAGTGTCGGGGCGCGCCGCGCCGGTCATCGAAACGGACCGGCTGGTCCTGCGTCCGTTCCGCGCGGACGATCTCGATCCGCATGCCGCCGTCTTCGCCGATCCGGAAGCCTCACGCTTCGTCGGCGGCCAGCTCACACGCGAACAGGCCTGGCGCGCGATGATGCTCGCGCCGGGCATGTGGGCGCTCGTCGGCCACGGACTCTGGGCGGTCGAGCGCAAGGAAGACGGCCGCTGGATCGGACAGACCGGCTTCGGGGACTTCCAGCGCGAGATCGAACCCAGGCTCGACGCCTGGCCGGAAATGGCGTGGATCTTCGCGCCGGAAATGCACGGGCAGGGCTATGCCACCGAAGCGGTCGGCGCCGCCGTCGCCTGGGGCGAGCGGCACTTTCCGGGCAAGGACTTCTGCGCGATCATCGCGCCCGAAAACCGGCCCTCGATCCGCCTTGCGGAGCGACTGGGCTTCGAGCGTCGGTACGAATCGACCTACAAGGGCGAGCCGACCCTGATCTTTATTCGTCCCGCGCGGCTCGGCTGAGAGGGCCGTAGAGGCGACGGAAGCTCAGGCGCCGCCGGTCCGATCGATCTCCCGCCAGCGTTCGGCGGTGTAGCAGACCCTGCGGCTGCCATTCAGGCGGCTGGAGGAATCGCTGATGATGCGGCGGCGGATCAGCTTCTCGCCATTCTCCGTGCGACCGCCCTAGGCGCGGGCGTCCTGATACTGCTCGTTGCCGGACTGGCCGGCGGTCAGCGCGGCGCCACTGCCAGTCATCGTGCCGCCCTGGGCGAAGGCGGGAAACGCAAGGAACAGGCCGAGCAGGTCGGCGGCAGGCACTTTCATCAAGGGTCCAAAAGGGTCGGCCGAGGCCGAAGTAAGCGACGGAAGGCAAGTCAGAGCCTAGTCACGCCGAGGCAACGGCTTGTGATCCGTTCCTCGCAAGTCCTCAGCCGGTCCCGTCAGGACGCGGCGGGCTCGGCCGGTCGGCGGCCTGGCGCTTTCCGTCGATCACGATGGGGGAGGCGACGCCCGGAATTCCGCCCGGCGCGATCCTGAGGCCGCGCGCGATCACCTGAGGATCGGCGAAAACCTGCGCGACATCGTTGATCGGCCCGCCCGGAATGCCCTCGGCCGAGAGCGCGGCGAGGAATTCGTTGCGCGAACGCGCGGCGATGCGAGGCGCGAGTTCGGCGGTCAGCGCGTCGCGGTTGCGCACGCGATCGGCGTTGGTCGCGAAGCGCGGGTCCTCGCCGAGCTCCGGCGCGCCGAGCAGCGCGCAGAGGCGCCGGTACTGGCCGTCATTGCCGACCGCGACGATGACGTGGCCGTCGGCGACCGCGAAGGTCTGGTAGGGCGCGATATTGGGATGGGCGTTGCCCATCCGCTTCGGCACGACGCCGCCGATCAGATAATTCATTGCCTGGTTGGCGAGCACGGCGACCTGCACGTCGAGCAACGCCATGTCGATATGACAGCCATCGCCGGTGCGCGCGCGGCCGTGCAGCGCGGCGAGGATCGCGCTCGCCGCATAGACGCCGGTGAAGATGTCGGCGAATGCGACGCCGATCTTCTGCGGCTCCCCGTCCGGCGCGCCGGTCAGGTCCATGATCCCGCCCATGCCCTGGATCATGAAATCGTAGCCGGCCCGCGCCGCATAGGGCCCGTCCTGCCCGAAGCCGGTGATCGAGCAGTAGATCAGGCGGGGGTTCACCGCCTTCAGGCTGGCATAGTCGAGGCCGTATTTGGCCAGCCCCCCGACCTTGAAATTCTCGATCAGCACGTCGGCGTCGCGGACCAGCGCGCGCACCTCGGCTTGGCCTTCGGCGCTTTCGAGGTCGATCGCGACCGAGCGCTTGCCGCGATTGCAGCTGTGGAAATAGGCGGCGCTGCCGTCCGCGGCGAAGGGCGGCCCCCAGCCGCGCGTATCGTCGCCCGTGCCCGGCCGCTCCACCTTGATCACCTCGGCGCCAAGATCGGCCAGGAGCTGACCAGCCCACGGCCCGGCAAGGATGCGGGCCAGCTCGACGACCTTCAGTCCCGCGAGCGGCCTATCCATCAGCGCCCTCGCGAACTATCGTTGCGAGCGTCACGAAGCAGTCCAGTCGGGGCTGGATCGCCGTGTCGCCTCGCTCCTTGCGATGACGATTTCCTCATCAAAAGGCCGCCAGCCCGGTGATCGCGCGTCCGAGGATGAGCGCGTGGACGTCATGGGTGCCCTCGTAGGTGTTCACCGTCTCGAGGTTCGCCGCGTGGCGGATGACGTGGAACTCGGCGGAAATGCCGTTGCCGCCGTGCATGTCGCGCGCAATGCGGGCGATCTCCAGCGCCTTGCCGCAATTGTTGCGCTTGATCAGGCTGATCGTCTCCGGGATCAGTTCGCCGGCGTCGAGCCGCCGGCCGACGCGCAGCGCCGCCTGCAGCCCGAGCGCGATCTCCGTCGCCATGTTGGCGAACTTCAGCTGGACGAGCTGGTTGGCGGCGAGCGGCTTGCCGAACTGCTTGCGATCGAGCGTGTAAGTCCGCGCGGCGTGGTAGCAGGCCTCGGCCGCGCCCATCGAGCCCCAGGCGATGCCGTAGCGCGCGCGATTGAGGCAGCCGAAGGGGCCGCCCAGCCCTGTCGCGCCGGGGAGCAGATTCTCCTCCGGCACCTCAACGCCGTCCATCACCACCTCGCCCGTGATCGAGGCGCGCAGCGAGAGCTTGTCGTTGATCTTGGGGGCGGAGAGGCCCTTCATGCCTTTCTCCAGGATGAAGCCCTTGATCTTCCCGTCGTGCGCGTCGGACTTCGCCCAGATCACGAACACGTCGGCGATCGGCGCGTTCGTGATCCACATCTTGGTGCCGGAGAGGCGATAGCCGCCGTCGATCTTCGTCGCGCGGGTACGCATCGAGCCGGGGTCCGAGCCGGCGTCCGGCTCGGTGAGGCCGAAGCAGCCGACCCATTCCCCGGTCGCCAGCTTCGGAAGATATTTCCGCCGCTGCTCCTCGGTGCCGTAGGCGTGAATCGGGTGCATGACGAGGCTGGACTGCACCGACATGGCCGAGCGGTAGCCCGAATCCACCCGCTCCACCGCGCGCGCGATCAGGCCGTAGCTGACGTAATTCAGCCCGGCGCCGCCATATTCCGGCGGGATCGTCGCGCCGATCAGCCCGAGCGCGCCCATCTCGGTCATGATCTCGCGGTCGAAGCGCTCCTCCAGATAGGCGCTCTTCACCCGCGGCAGCAGCTTCTCCTGCGCATAGGCCTCGGCGGTGTCGCGCACCATCCGCTCCTCATCGGAAAGCTGCGCGTCGAGCGCGAACGGATCGGCCCAGTCGAAGGGCAGGGGTTTGGGATCAGCCATCATTGCCTCGCGGTCATCGATTCACCGGGGCAATGGTCTCCTCCTGCCGACTTGTCCATGCCCCGCGAAGCGCGAAGCCGATTGCCGCCGGCCCTTTCGTGCCCGAACTATGTACAAGCGCCAGGCGCCGGGCTTCGGCCAGTCCCCGCCGTCACCCCTTCGGGCCTAGTAGTTCGGCTCCGAGCGTGCCTGCGGGCGCTGTTGGACGGCGGCGCCGGCGTCCGGGGTCGGGGGCGGGCGCATGGGATTACCGCCGATTTTGGCCACTCGTCGCGAGCGAAAGAAACCTGAGGCAAGATATTGGCGGAGGGAGAGGAACCGGGTTCGAACCTTCTCCATTTGCCCTAGTGGGCAAGGCATCACTCCCACCAACTAGAAACACCCTGTATGACGGCCCGCCGCTGGCGGGTTTCTACCACCATCCCATTGCCCGTCGCGTAGACGCGCCGGATCGGCTCCTTCGAGATGATGCTGCCAAGGTAACGGCCGTCTTCGCGGAACCAGCGCAGGCGCTTC
>Ga0180222_1000337_pt1 | contig 72165 bp, 70 predicted proteins | sample eDN5th37CKraftOP_FD_151336 | JGI IMG/M metagenome (GOLD analysis project Ga0180222, IMG submission 151336) | Enriched Organic Plus compost microbial communities from Emeryville, California, USA - eDNA 5th pass 37_C Kraft OP (version 2) (version 2) ... | reverse complement strand
AACCGGGTGCGGCTGCTGCGGCAGGTGACGCAGGGGCTGGCCGATGCGGTCGGCGCGGAGCGGACCGCGGTGCGCCTGTCGCCCAACGGCGACACGCAGGGCTGCAACGACAGCAACCCGGTCGCTACCTTCACCGCCGCCGCCAAGGTGCTGGACGAGATCGGCATCGCCTTCCTCGAGCTTCGCGAGCCGGGATTCGACGGCACGTTCGGCAAGGCGGAGGTGGCGCCGGTCCACCCGCACATCCGCAAGGCGTTCCGGGGGTCGCTGGTGCTCAATTCCGACTATGATCATGCGCGCGGCCAGGCGGCGCTGGATGCCGGCGAGACGGATGCCATCGCCTTCGGCCGCACCTTCCTCGCCAATCCCGACCTGGTCGAGCGCTTCCGCCGCGGCGCGCCGCTCAACAAGGACGATCAGGCGACCTGGTACACGCAGGGGCCGGAGGGCTATATCGACTATCCGACGCTCCAGGCGGAGGCGGCCTAGCGCTTCGGCCGGGAAGGATCAGCGGGCGAACCGGTTCCTGACGTCCAGCATGGCGAGGGCCGCCTTGGCGGCCTCGCCGCCCTTGTCCTTCTGCGCCGGATCGGCGCGGACGAGCGCCTGCGCCTCGTTCTCGACGGTGAGGATGCCGTTGCCGATGGCAAGGCCATCCAGGCTGAGCGCCATCAGCCCGCGCGCGCTTTCGCCGGCGACGATCTCGAAATGGTAGGTTTCGCCGCGGATCACGACGCCGAGCGCGACATAGGCATCGAAGCGACAGCTTTCCGCCGCCGCGGCGATCGTGCCCGGGATCTCGAGCGCGCCGGGCACTGTGATCGTCTCGTGGCCGTGGCCCGCCGCCTCGATCGCCCGGCGCGCGCCGGCCAGCAGCAGGTCATTGAGGTGCGCGTAGAAGCGCGCCTCGACGATCAAAATATGGGCCATGTTCAGTCCTCCGCGCCGGGAATGGGGCGCTCCTCTACGATAGCGAGCCCATAGGCGTCGAGCGCCACCGGCGTGTGGTGGCTGTTGGTGAGCAGGATCATGTCGTGGACGCCGAGGGCGGCGAGGATCTGCGCGCCGACACCGTAGTCGCGCAGCTGCGGCCCGTCCTGGGGCGCGATCTCGCCGCTGCGAACCTTGAGCGCGGCGGATAGCGCCCCCGCCGTCGGCCGGTTGATGACGACGATCACGCCGGAGCCATGTGCCTCGATCGCCTTCATCGCGCCTTCCAGCAGACCGCCGCGAGGACCCGCTTCGGCGAAGCCGTCGGAGAGCAGGCTGAAGGCGTGCATGCGCACCAGGGTCGGTCGTTCGCCGTCGATGATGCCCTTGACCAGCGCGAGCTGCTCGAAACCCGAGGCCTTGTCGAGGAAGGTCTTGGCGATCCAGGAGCCGCCCCAGCGGCTCTCGAAGCGCGCCTCGGCGGTCTGCTCGACCACCCGGTCCATGCGCAGCCGGTAGGCGATGAGGTTGCGGATCGTGCCGATGCGCAGGCCATGCTGGCGGGCGAAGGCGATCAGCTCGTCCATCCGCGCCATCGAGCCGTCGTCGCTCATGATCTCGCAGATCACGCCGGAGGGATTAAGGCCCGCCAGCCGCGCGACGTCCACCGCCGCTTCGGTGTGGCCGGCGCGGACCAGCACGCCGCCGTCGCGCGCGGCAAGCGGGAAGACGTGGCCGGGCGAGACGATATGTTCCGGGCCCTTGGACGCGTCGATCGCGACCGCGATGGTGCGCGCGCGGTCGGCCGCGGAAATGCCGGTCGTCACCCCTTCGCGCGCCTCGATCGAGGCGGTGAAGGCGGTCTCCAGCTTGGTGCCGTTGTTGTGGCTCATCGGCGTGAGGCCGAGCTGCTCGACGCGCTCCCGGGTGAGCGCAAGGCAGATCAGCCCGCGGCCGTGCTTGGCCATGAAGTTGATCGCCTCCGGCGTCGCCATCTGGGCGGGAATCACGAGATCGCCCTCGTTCTCGCGATCCTCGTCGTCGACGAGGACGAACATGCGGCCGTTGCGCGCCTCGTCGATGATCTGCTCGGCGGTCGCCATCACGTCGCGATTGCCGGCCTCAAGAAACTTCTCAAGCTTCAGCAGCGTCTCGGCGGTCGGATTCCAGTCCGGTTCGGTGACGCTCCGCAGGCTGTTCGGGTGCAACCCGGCCGCGCGCGCGAGGGCCGCGCGGGTCATCTCGCCGCTTTCGACGATATCGCGGACGCGATCGATCAGGGACGTGCTCATGCCGGCGGCATATCACACTGCGATGTGATACCTCAATGAGAAAATCACACTGCGGTGTTTCGCGCGGCGAGCATCCGGTCGAGATAGCGGGCGAGAATGTCGATCTCGACATTGACCGCGCGCCCGGCGGCGATCCCGTCGAAGGTGGTGTGTCCACGCGTGTGCGGGATCAGGTTGATCGAGAAGATCGCGCCGCCGCCCGGCCGGTCGGCGACCTCGTTGACGGTGAGTGAGACGCCGTCGAGCGCGACCGAGCCTTTGGCGGCGATATAGGGCGCCAGCTCCCGGCCGACCGCGACCGCGATCCGCGTCGAATCACCGACCGGCTCGACCGCCTCGATCATGCCGACGCCGTCGACATGGCCGGTGACGATATGGCCGCCCAGCTCGTCCCCCACCTTCAGCGCACGCTCGAGGTTAAGCCGCGCGCCCGCCGTCCACATGCCGGGGGCGGTGCGCGCCTGCGTCTCGGCGGACACGTCCACCGCGAACCAGCCCTCGCCCTTGTCCACGACCGTGAGGCAGACGCCGGAGCAGGCGATCGAGGCGCCGAGATCGACCCCGGCCATGTCGTAGCCGCAGGAAATGCGCGCGCGCAGGTCGCCGCGCGCCTCGACGGCCTCGATCCGGCCGACATCGGTGACAATCCCGGTGAACATCAGCGCATCCGCACGTAGTCCTCGCGAAGGTCGCTGCCAAGCACTCGCGTGGCGACGCGGCGCCAGCGGCCATGCGCTTCGGCGAGCCGGCCGAGGCCGAGATCGGCGACGCCCGGCCGCCCCTCGCCGATCAGGATCGGCGCGCGATAGAGGATGAGCCGGTCGACCAGGTCGGCGGAAAGGAAGGCTGCCGCCGCGCCGGCGCCGCCCTCGACCAGCAGCTCGTTGACGTCATCGAGTTCGGCGATCGCATGCGGCGCGGCGATCCGCGTCCAGCCCCGCGGCGCCTCGCCCCGGGTCAGCAGCGCGCGGCGAGGGCCGCGGTCCTTAAGACCCGGGAGGCGCACGTCGAGCTGGGGCGAATCCGCCGCAAAGGTGCCCCGCCCGACGAGGATCATGTCGGCACGGGCGCGAAGCAGGTGTGCGTCGGCGCGCGCGTCTTCGCCGGTGATCCACCGGCTCTCGCCGGAGGCGAGCGCGATCCGCCCGTCGATCGACAGGGCGAGCTTCAGCATCACATGGGGCCGGCCGAGTCGGGCGCGGCTGAGGAAACCCGCCATGGACTCGGTCGCGGCTTCGGCCCCGATTCCCGTCGTCACCGCGATGCCGGCCGCCTCGAGCCGCGCGATGCCCGCCCCGTCGGTGCGCGCATCGGGGTCGCGCAGCCCGATCACCACCCGCGCCGGCTGCGCGGCGACGAGCAGGTCGGCGCAGGCGGGCCCGCGCGCGCTCTCGTGCGCGCAGGGTTCAAGCGTCGCGTAGACGGTCGCACCCCTGGCGTTCGCGCCCGCCTGTTGCAGCGCCATCGCCTCGGCGTGCGGCCGGCCGCCGGGCTGCGTCCAGCCGCGGCCGACCACCGCGCCGTCCTTGACGACGATGCAGCCGACATTGGGGTTGGGGGCGGTGCGGCCACGGCCGCGTTCGCCGAGCGCGATCGCCGCCGCCATCCAGCGCGCGTCGTTCAAATGCCCAGCCGGTTGAGGCTCGAATCGAGCCGCTGAAAGGCCTGCCGACGCTCCTCGCGCAACCGGTTCAGCCGGGCGAGGTCAGCCTGCTGCTGCGCGCGGATCTCCGCCTCGCTGCGGTTCGCCGGCCAGCTCTTGACGTAAATGACCTGCTCGCCCGGCATGATGCCGTAGCGGCTGTCGGCAATGAAGCCGATCACGATCACGGCTGGAATCACGAGCGCGAGGATTGCCGCGATCCACTGGTGCCGCGTGCGCGTTGACCAGAAGGCGCGGATGTCCTGCCAGAGCGCGCGCGGCGAGGCGGGCCGGAGAAGCGGAATGAACATGTGGCGCAAGATAGTCGCCCCGACCCCGGCCCGCCAGCCCCAGGGCGTCAGGCGTCAACCAGGCGGAACGTGACCGTCAGGATCATCGTGTCCTCGACGGGGCGGCCGTTCTCGGGTGCCGGGCGGAACCGCCAGCGGGAAAGCGCCTGACGGCGCGTCGCCTTCCACAAGGCTTCGCTCGTCGCGAACAGCCTTTCGATCGCACGGACGCGCCCGCCGGTGGCGATCGTCACGCGCACGCGCACGCGCCCCTCGCGCTCCATCCGCCGCTCGACCGGAGGGTAGAGCGGCTGCAGCGAATCGGCGAAGCGCGGATCGGCCGCCGCGGCGACGCGCACCGGCTGGCGGACCGGCTGCGGCGGCGGCCCCGGATCGATGAGCGGCCCGGGATCGGCGGGCGCGATCGGTCCCGGACCGAGCGGGACTGCGGTGGTCGAATCGTCGCTGGCCGGCGCCAGCGGCTGCGTGGTCGTCACGGCGCTCGGCGCGCTCCGCCGCGTCGGCGCGTTCTGCGGCTGCGGGTCCGGCGGCGGCAGCGGCGGCTCGGGTATGAAGATGCCGATCGTCGGCGCCCGATCGGGACGCACGTAGATCGGCGTCTTTATCATGAGCACCGCCGCGAGCACGGCGATGTGCAGCGCCGCCACGGCGGCAAGCGCGCTCGCCCGCGGCCGCCTGGTTTCGAAGAATCCCTCTCCCGCCATGGCTCCTCTCCTCAGCCTCGCCGGTCCCGGGAACACCGATCCGCGCCGGCGTATCAGTTATGATACATCATAACTGATACATTATACCATCACCGAATCGCGCTGCGCGAGATCGGCCGCACGACTCGGCGGGGTGGGTCGGGTCAGGCCTCGGCGGCGGCGCGCAGGCGCGCGATTGCCTTCTCGCGCCCGATAAGCGGCAGCAATGCCGCCATTTCCGGGCCGCTGTCGCGCCCGGTGAGCGCACGGCGGAGCGGATGGAACAGCGCCTTGCCGCTGCGGCCGCTCCGCGACTTGAGTTCGGCGACCAGCGCCGGCCAGGGCGCGCCCGCCCAGTCGAGCCGCGCCGCCGCCGCCGCCGCCTCGGCCAGGAAGGCGCGGTCCTCGCCTGCCGGAGGCGGATCGATGCGGCCGTGCAGGATCGCCCACCAGTCGCCTGCCTCGGCGACGGTGCGCAGGTTCGGCCGGATCGCCTCCCAGTCGGCCGCGTCCATGCCCTCGGGCAGGCGATCGCTGACCCGCTCGAACGGAAGCTGGTGGACGATGCGCGCGTTGAGCGACGCCAGATCGTCCATGTCGAAGCGCGCGGGCGCGCGCCCGAAGGTCGCGAAGTCGAAGGCCGCGACCAGCGGCGCCGGATCGGCGATCGGCTCGACCGGCAGGCTGGTGCCGATCCGCGCCAGCTTGGCGCGCAGCGCCTCCGGCTCGATCCCCGCTTCCTCCATCGCCTCGCGGCCGAGCGAGCCGAGCCGCTTGGATAGCTTGCCCTCCGCGCTGACCAGCAGCGCCGCGTGGGCGAAGGGGGGCGGCGCCGCGCCGAGCGACTCGAACATCTGGAGCTGCAGGCCGGTATTAGTGACATGGTCCTCGCCGCGCACGACGTGGGTCACGCCCATCTCGATGTCATCGACGACGCTGGGCAGCATGTAGAGCCAGCTCCCGTCCTCGCGCCGGATCACCGGATCGCTGAGCAGGGCGGGCTCGAAATGCTGCGGCCCGCGGATGAGGTCGTTCCACCCGATCGGCCGGTCGTGATCGAGCCTGAAGCGCCAGTGGGGCCGGCGGCCCTCCGCCTCCAGCCGTGCCCGGTCCGTGTCGCTCAACGCCAGCGCGGCGCGGTCATAGACCGGCGGCTTGCCGCGGCCGAGCTGGATCTTGCGCTTGAGGTCCAGTTCCTGCGCGGTCTCGTAGGCGGGATAGACGCGCCCCGCCGCCACGAGCCGCGCGAAGGCCGCCTCGTAGCGCTCGAAGCGCGCCGACTGGCGATATTCCGCGTCCGGCATCAGCCCCAGCCAGGCAAGATCGTCGCGAATCGCCGCGACGAACCTTTCCTCGCTGCGCTCGGTGTCGGTGTCGTCGATCCGCAGCAGGAAGCGCCCGCCATGCTTCCGCGCCCACAGCCAGTTATGGATCGCCGTGCGCAGGTTGCCGACATGGAGCCGGCCGCTCGGCGCGGGCGCGAAACGGGTGACGACGGAGGCCGGGGACATGCGGCGGCTCTATTCCCGATGGCTGCCTGCGGCAACGCTCTTGCCATAGCGTCCCGCGCCCGCCACAGGTTGCGCCATGAAATTGCTCTCGGGAAACTCGAACCTGCCGCTGGCCGAGGCGATCTCGCGCTACCTGGAGGTGCCGCTCACCCGCGCCAACGTGCGGCGCTTCGCGGACGAGGAAATCTTCGTCGAAATCCTCGAAAATGTGCGCGGGGAGGACGTGTTCGTCGTCCAGTCCACCTCCTATCCCGCGAACGACAATCTGATGGAGCTGCTGATCTGCATCGATGCGCTGCGCCGGGCCTCGGCGCGGCGTATCACCGCGGTGATGCCCTATTTCGGCTATGCGCGGCAGGACCGGAAGCCCGGGCCGCGCACGCCGATCTCGGCCAAGCTCGTCGCCAACCTGCTCACCACCGCGGGGGCGAATCGTATCCTCTCGGTCGATCTCCACGCTGGCCAGATCCAGGGCTTCTTCGACATCCCGACCGACAATCTCTTCGCCGCGCCGGTGATGTCGGCGGACATTCAGGCGCGCTTCAAGGGCAAGCCGATCACCGTCGTCTCGCCCGACGTCGGCGGCGTGGTGCGCGCCCGCGCGCTCGCCAAGCGGCTAGACAACGGGCCGCTCGCCATCGTCGACAAGCGTCGCGAGCGCCCCGGCGAATCGGAGGTGATGAACATCATCGGCGAGGTGGAGGGGCGCTTCTGCATCCTCATCGACGACATCGTCGATTCGGCCGGTACTTTGTGCAACGCCGCCGCGGCACTGAAGGAAGGTGGTGCTTCCGGCGTCGTCGCCTATTGCACCCACGGCGTGCTGTCCGGCGCCGCCGTCTCGCGCGTGGACGGGTCGCAGCTTTCCGAGCTGGTCATCACCGATTCGATCGCGGCCTATGAAGCGGCGAAGGCGAGCAAGCGCATCCGCCTGCTCACGATCGCGCCGCTGCTCGCCGAGGCCATCCGGCGGATCAGCGACGAGGCGAGCGTCTCCAGCCTGTTCGACTAGGCTGGCCGCGCGCCTTGCCTTTTGGGCGGTGTCCCTCTATAGGCGCCGCCTTTCCCGATGGGTGGAAAACGAACGGCCCGGCCACACAGGGCTGCCGCGGCGGTTCATGAAACTCGGTGCAAGCCGAAAGGAGACGAAATGCCCAAGCTCAAGACCAAGAGCGGTGTGAAGAAGCGCTTCAAGCTCACCGCGACCGGCAAGATCAAGCACGGCGTGGCCGGCAAGCGGCACCGCCTGATCAGCCACAACGCCAAGTACATCCGCCAGAACCGCGGCACCGAGGTGCTCTCCGACGCCGATACGGCGCGGGTGAAGCTCTGGGCGCCGTACGGCCTGAAGTAAGGAGGTACTGACATGGCACGCATCAAGCGCGGCACGACCACGCGCGCCAAGCACAAGCGCATTCTCAACCAGGCGAAGGGCTATTACGGCCGTCGCAAGAACACGATCCGCATCGCCCGCCAGGCGGTCGAGAAGGCCGGCCAGTATGCCTATCGCGACCGCAAGGTGAAGAAGCGCAGCTTCCGCGGCCTGTGGATTCAGCGCATCAACGCCGGCGTCCGCGCCGAGGGCCTCACCTATTCGCAGTTCATGCACGGGCTGAAGCTCGCCGGCATCGAGCTGGACCGGAAGGTGCTCGCCGACCTCGCGATGAACGAGGGCGAGGCGTTCAAGGCGATCGTCGCGCAGGCGAAGGGCGCGCTGCCGCAGGGCTGAGCGCTCCCCGCGTGGGACGAGAAAATAGGGCGCGGCGGACAGAAGTTCGCCGCGCCCTTTCTTTTTCGGGGCTCCAGGCCGTGCCTAGTCGAGCAGCGCGTAGGCCGGGAGCGTCAGGAACTCCTCCAGCGCCTCGTCGGTCACGAGCCGCGCGAAGATCGCCTGCGCCTCGTCGAGATGCAGCTCGCCGAGCTTGGCGAGGGCCGCCATCTCCTCGGCCAGGATTGTGTCGAAGCGCGCGCGGGTGAGCGCCCCCCCGTCGGCGAGCGGCGCCTCGAAGCGCAGCCACTGCCAGAGCTGGGTGCGGCAGATCTCGGCGGTCGCCGCGTCCTCCATCAGGTTGTAGAGCGGCACCGCGCCGCGGCCGCCGATCCAGGCCGCGATGTAGCGGATGCCGACGCGGATATTGCCGCGCACCCCCTCCTCAGTCCGCGCGCCCTCGTGCAGGCGCAGCATGTCCTCGCGGGTGACGCCGCTGTCGATCTGGCGGTCGAGCTGGTTGAGGCCGTCGAACGCCGTCTCGAACACGTCCATGGCGACGGGCACCAGCGCCGGATGCGCGACCCAGGTGCCGTCGTGGCCGTTCGCCGCCTCGCGGCGCTTGTCGGCGCGCACCTTCTCGAACGCCGCCTCGTTGGCGGCCTCGTCGCCCTTGACCGGAATCTGCGCCGCCATGCCGCCCATCGCGAAGGCGCCGCGGCGGTGGCAGGTCTCGATCAGCTTGAGCGAGTAGGCGGCGAGGAAGTCCCGATCCATCGTCATCGCCGCGCGATCCGGGGTCAGCCGGTCCGGCGTCCGGCCCAGCCGCTTGATGTAGGAAAAGATATAGTCCCAGCGGCCGCAATTGAGGCCGACGATATTCTCCTTCAGCGTGTGCAGGATCTCGTCCATTTCGAAGGCGGCCGTGATCGTCTCGATCAGCACCGTCGCCTTGATTGTCCCGCGCTCCAGGCCGAGCGTCCGCTCGGCGAAGGCGAAGACGTCGCTCCACAGCGCCGCCTCCTCCATGCTCTCGAGCTTGGGCAGGTAGAAATAGGGGCCGGACCCGGCGTCGAGCGCCGCCCTGGCGTTGTGCCAGAAATAGAGGCCGAAATCGAACAGGCCGCCGGCGATCGGCTCGCCCTTCACAGTGAAGTGGCGCTCGTCGAGGTGCCAGCCGCGCGGGCGGACCAGCAGCACCGCCGGGTTGGGGCCGAGCGCATAATGCTTCCCGCTCGCCGGATCGTCATGGGTGAGCTGCCCCTGCCAGCGGTCGCGCAGGTTGCGCTGCCCCTCGATCAGGTTCGTCCAGGAGGGCGCCGTCGCGTCCTCGAAGTCGGCCATGAACACGCGCGCGCCGGAATTGAGCGCGTTGATCACCATCTTGCGGTCGGTCGGCCCGGTGATCTCGACGCGCCGGTCCAAAAGGTCGGCGGGGATCGATCCGACGCGCCAGTCGCCCTCGCGGATCGCGCGGGTGTCGGCGCGAAAGTCAGGAAGCTCGCCGGCGTCGAAGCGCCGCTGGCGCTCCACGCGCGCGGCGAGCAGCGCCTTGCGCCTTCCGTCGAAGCGCTCGTGCAGCTCGGCGAGGAAGGCGCGCGCCTCCGGCGTCAGGATGTCTGGTGCCTCGTCCACGGCCGGCGCCGTAGCCGGTCTCGCGGCCGTGGCCAATGCCGCGTCGGTCATGCCCGCGCTCCTTCCGTCACGATGGTGAAATGCGTCGTCGCGGGCCGCGTGCCCGGCGCGCGCGTCAGCCGCAGCCACGCGTCGCGCGCCTTGCGCTCGCTCTCGAACGGCCCGGCCAGCCGCTCGGTGCCGGGCACGAGCCGGCGCCGGGCCATGTCCTCATATTCGCCGCCGATCACCCAGTAGCGGTTCATCGCCAGCCTCCTCACGCCGCCTGCTCGAACTGTTCGGCCTCGGTGGATTCGGCGAGCGCGACCGTCGAGGCCTCGCCGCCGGCGATGGTCTGCGCGACGAGGTCGAAATAGCCGGTGCCGACCTCGCGCTGGTGGCGCGTGGCGCTGTAGCCGGCGGCCTCGCTCGCGAACTCGGCCTGCTGCAGATCCGAATAGGCGGCCATGCCGCGCTCCTTGTAGCCGCGCGCCAGCTCGAACATCCCGTGGTTGAGGCTGTGGAAGCCGGCCAGCGTCACGAACTGGAACTTGTAGCCCATCGCGCCAAGCTCGCGCTGGAAGCGCGCGATCGTGTCCGCGTCGAGTTTCGCGCGCCAGTTGAAGCTGGGCGAGCAATTGTAGGCCATCAGCTTGCCCGGATAGGCCTTCTGGATCGCCTCGGCGAAGCGCTTCGCCTCCTCCAGGTTCGGATGGCTTGTCTCCCACCACAACAGGTCCGCATAGGGCGCGAAGGCGAGACCCCGCTTGATGCAATGGTCGATGCCGGTGCCCTCCCTTAGGCGGAAGAAGCCCTCGCTGGTGCGCTCGCCGGTCAGGAACTCGTGGTCGCGCGGGTCGATGTCGGAGGTGATCAGCTTCGCGCTTTCGGCGTCGGTGCGCGCGACGAGGACGGTCGGCACGCCGCACACGTCGGCCGCGAGCCGCGCGGCGACGAGGTTGCGGATATGCGCCTGGGTCGGGATCAGCACCTTGCCGCCAAGATGGCCGCACTTCTTCTCGTCCGCCAGCTGGTCCTCGAAGTGAACGCCGGCCGCGCCTGCCTCGATATAGGCCTTCATGATCTCGAAGCAGTTGAGCGGGCCGCCGAAGCCGGCCTCGGCGTCGGCGACGATCGGCACCAGCCAGTCGCGCTGCGCGCCGCCCTCGCTATGCTCGATCTGGTCGGCGCGCTGCAGCGTGCGGTTGATCCGCCGGCACAGCTCCGGGCCGGCATTGGCCGGATAGAGCGACTGGTCGGGATACATGGCCCCGGCGGTGTTGGCGTCGGCCGCGACCTGCCAGCCGGAGAGGTAGATGGCCTCCAGCCCGGCGCGGACCATCTGCATCGCCTGGTTGCCGGTGACGGCGCCGAGCGCCCGCACCGGCTCGTCGCGGTGTAGCAGCTCCCACAGCCGGTTCGCGCCGCGGCGGGCCAGCGTGTGCTCGATCATCACCGAGCCGCGCAACCGCTCGACGTCGGCGGACGTGTAGGGGCGCTCGATGCCGTCGAAGCGGCCGGCGGGGGCGGGAATCAGGTCGGAAAAGTCGGTCATGGTCGGTTTCCGTCGGGTGGTGGTGGAATTGCCCCGGCGAAAGAACAGATTCGCGCCGATCCTGGCAGCCCCGAAAGGGTCGCGCTGTCACATCGCGACTTGTGACATATGTAAAGTTCTGACAAATTGACGATATGGCGGAACGCAAGCTCTATCTTGGCGGCCGGCTTCGCCGCTTGCGGCGCGAACTCGGGCTCAATCAGAGCGCGATGGCGGCGGAAATCGGCGTATCGCCCTCCTATCTCAATCATATGGAGCGCAATCAGCGCCCGGTGACGGCCGCCGTGCTGCTGCGGCTGGCCGAAGCCTATGACGTCGATCTGCGCACCTTCGCGGCGGAGGGCGGCGAGGATGTCGGGCCGGCGCAGCTCGCCGAAATCTTCGCCGATCCGCTGTTCGCCGACCTTGCCGTCCCGCGCTACGAACTGGTCGAGATCGCCGACAACGCGCCCGCCGCGGCGGCGGGCATCGCGCGGCTCTACGCCGCGCTCTCCGAGGCGCGCCGGCGGGCGACCGGCGACAGCGGGGGCGGCGAGCGCGGCGCGCTCAGCCCGGCCGCCTGGGTGCGCGACCATATCCAGCAGCAGCGCAACCACTTTCCCTATCTGGAGGAGGCGGCCGAGACGCTGGCCGGCGCGCTCGGCGACCCGCTCTCCATCGCCGAGCCGCTGCGGCGGCGGCTCAAGGAAGGCTTCGGGATCGAGACCCGCGTCGTTCCGCCGGAGGTGATCGAGGGCGCGAGCCAGCATTACGACATCCATCGCAGGCGGCTGCTGCTCTCGACGCTGCTGCGGCCGGAAAGCCGAACCTTCGCGCTCGCCTACCAGCTCGCACTGATCGAATTCCGCCCGCTCTTGGAACGGATGGTCGAGGCGGCCGCCCCGCCCGACGCGCCGACCGCGCGGCTGCTGCACATGAGCCTCGCCAATTATGCGGCCGGGGCGATCATGATGCCCTATCAGCCCTTCCTCGAGGCCGCCGAGCGCGACCGCTACGATCTCGACCGGCTGTGCGCCGCGTTCGGCGCCAGCGTCGAGCAGGTCGCGCACCGGCTCACCACGCTCAACCGCACCGGCGCGCGCGGCGTACCCTTCTTCATGCTGAGGGTCGATGCGGCGGGGAACATCTCCAAGCGCTTCGCCGGGGAGAGCTTTCCGTTCAGCCGCTTCGGCGGCACCTGCCCGCGCTGGAACCTGCACAGCGCCTTCCAGACGCCCGGACGGGTGCTCACCCAGATCGTCGAGACGCTGGACGGCGAGCTTTATTTCACCATCGCCCGCACGGTGGAGCGTTCGGTGCGGCTCGATCCGCGCGAGGACAGCCAGCTCGCCATCGGCCTCGGCTGCGACCTTCGTTATGCCTCGCGCCTCGTCTATGCCGACGGGCTCGCGCTCTCCCAGCCGGCGGCGACGCCGATCGGCCCGGCCTGCGCGCTCTGCCCGCGCGCCGGCTGTCCCCAGCGCGCCGCCGCCCCCGCCGGGCGGACGCTGGCGGTGAGCGAGCTGCGCAAGTCGATCTCGCCCTTCCCGTTCGTGTGAGCGCCGCCCGCCCGCTCGCAGGCGGGGCTTTTCATCGCCCGGCTTTCTCCTCTAGGGCGGCGGGATGGACGACGATCTCGAACGGATGCAGGCCGACTGGCTCGCGCGCATCGAGGCGGCGGCGGACCTGCCGGCGCTGGAGGCGGTGCGGGTCGCGGCGCTGGGCAAGCAGGGCGCGGTGACGGCGCTGCTCAAGACGCTCGGCGGCATGAGCCCACAGGAGCGGCAGACGCGCGGCCCCGCGATCCACGCGCTGCGCGAGGCGGTGAGCGAGGCGATCGCGGCGCGCAAGGCGGCGCTGGAGGAAGAGGCGCTGGCCCGGCGGCTGGCGAGCGAGCGGCTCGACATGACGCTGCCGGTCGACACCGGCCCGCGCGGCACCGTGCATCCGGTGAGCCAGGTGATGGACGAGCTTGCCGAGATTTTCGCCGATCTCGGCTTCGCCGTCGCGACCGGGCCGGAGATCGAGGACGACTGGCGCAATTTCACCGCGCTCAACATCCCCGAGACGCACCCGGCGCGGGCGATGCACGACACCTTCTATTTCAACCGGCTCGACGAGCATGGTCGGCCGATGCTGCTGCGCACGCACACCTCGCCGGTGCAGATCCGCACGATGCAGGCCGAAAAGCCGCCGATCCGCATCATCGCGCCGGGGCGGACCTATCGCTCGGACAGCGACGCCACCCACACGCCGATGTTCCACCAGGTCGAAGGGCTGGTGATCGACCGCGACATCACGATGGCGCATCTCAAGTGGACGCTGGAGACCTTCCTGCGCGCCTTCTTCGAGCGTGACGACATCGTGCTGCGCCTGCGCCCCTCCTATTTCCCGTTCACCGAGCCTTCGGCCGAAGTCGATGTCGGCTACACGGTCAGGAACGGCCGGCGCGTGCTCGGCGGCAGCGAGCGGTGGATGGAGCTGCTCGGCTCCGGCATGGTGCACCCGAGGGTGATCGCCAATTGCGGGCTGGACCCGGACGAGTGGCAGGGCTTCGCCTTCGGCTGCGGCATCGACCGGCTCGCCATGCTCAAATATGGCATGGATGACCTGCGGGCCTTCTTCGACGGCGACGTGCGCTGGCTGAAGCATTACGGCTTCGGCGCGCTCGACGTGCCGACGCTGAGCGGAGGGGTGGGCGCATGAAGTTCACCCTCTCCTGGCTGAAGGACCATCTCGACACCGACGCCCCGCTCGACGCGATCGTCGAGAAGCTGACCGCGATCGGGCTCGAGGTCGAAAGCGTCGAGAATCCGGCCGAAAAGCTCGTCCCCTTCACCATCGCCGAGGTGCTGACCGCCGCGCGCCATCCGCAGGCGGACAAGCTGCAGGTGCTGAGCGTCGATGCCGGCGCGGGTCCGGTACAGGTCGTCTGCGGCGCGCCGAACGCGCGCGCTGGCCTCAAGGGCGTGTTCGCGCCGCCCGGCACCCATGTGCCGGGAAGCGGCATCACCCTGAAGGTCGCGGCGATCCGCGGCGTCGAGAGCCGCGGCATGATGTGCTCCGCGCGCGAGCTGGAGCTGGGCGAGGACCATGCCGGCATCATCGAGCTTCCCGCCGACGCGCCTGTCGGCGCCAATTACGCCGCCTGGGTGGGGCTGGACGATCCGGTGATCGACGTGGCGGTGACGCCGAACCGGCAGGACGCGATGGGCGTTCATGGCATCGCGCGCGACCTTGCCGCCGCCGGGCTCGGCACGCTGAAACCCGTCGCGGTCCCGGAGATCGCGGGCAGCTTCCCCTGCCCGATCGAGATCCGCACCGACGATCCCGAGGGCTGCCCCGCCTTCTACGGGCGCGTCGTGCGCGGCGTGCGCAACGGGGCGTCGCCCGAATGGCTGCAGCGACGGCTGAAGGCGGTGGGGCAGCGGCCGATCAGCGCGCTGGTCGATCTCACCAACTATATCATGCTGAGCTACGGCCGGCCGCTCCACGTCTATGACCTGGGCAAGCTCAAGGGCGCGCTGGTCGCGCGGCGGGCGCGGGAGGGCGAGGAGCTGCTCGCGCTCAACGGCAAGACCTACCGGCTCGATCCCTCGATCACGGTCATCGCCGACGACGGGGCCGCGCACGACATCGGCGGGATCATGGGCGGCGAGCATTCGGGCGTCACCGAGGCCACGACCGACATCGTCATCGAAAGCGCCTATTTCACGCCGGAGCGCATTGCGCTTGCCGGGCAGAAGCTCGGCCTCGCCTCGGACGCGCGCGCGCGCTTCGAGCGCGGCGTCGATCCGGCCTTCCTCGACGCCGGCCTCGCGCTCGCGACGAAGATGGCGATCGATCTGGCCGGCGGCGAGCCGTCCCACGTCGTGCGCGCGGGCGAGCCGCCGCTGGAGCGGCGCACCGTCGCCTACGATCCGGCCCGCTGCGCGGGGCTCGCCGGCGTCGAGATCGGCGAGGACCGGCAGCAGGACATCCTGGAGCGGCTCGGCTTTTCGGTGACGCGCGGGCACCCGTGGCAGGTCGCGGTGCCGTCATGGCGCCGCGACATCGATGGCGCCGCCGATCTCGTCGAGGAGGTAATTCGCATCGAGGGGCTGGAGCGCATCCCCTCGACGCCGCTGCCGCGCCGCGACGGGGTGGCGAAGCCGACGGCGACGCCGACGCAGAAGCTGGAGCGGCGCGTGCGCCGCGCGGCCGCCGCGCGCGGGCTGGACGAGGCGGTGACCTGGAGCTTTATCCCGGAGGACGAGGCCGCCCTGTTCGGCGGCGTGGCCTGGACGCTCGCCAATCCGATCAGCGAGGAGATGAAGGCGATGCGCCCCTCGCTGCTGCCCGGCCTGCTTGCGGCGGCGCGGCGCAATCTCGCCCGCGGGGTGGAGGGCGTGCGTCTGTTCGAGATCGGCCGGCGCTATTTCGCCGACGGCGAACGTCTGACGTTCGGGCTCGTCCTCGCCGGCGGCAAGGGCCGCGACTGGCGCGACGGCAGCGGCGCCTTCGACGCCTTCGACGCCAAGGCCGAGGCGGCGGCTTTACTCGCCGCGGCCGGCGCGCCCGAGAATCTCCAGGTGCAGGGCGAGGCGACGGTGGGCGTCTATCATCCCGGCCGCTCGGCGCGATTCACCCTGGGGCCGAAGACCGTGCTCGCCGAGTTCGGCGCGCTCCATCCGCGGCTGCTCAAGGCCTTCGATCTCGATTCGGCGGTGGCGGCCGAGATCTTCCTTGACGCGATCCCGGAGCGCCGCGCGGGCGGCGGGATGCGCGCCGCCTTTGCGCCGCCGGCATTGCAGAGCGTCCGGCGCGACTTCGCCTTTCTCGTGCCGGACGAGGTGCGCGGCGGCGATTTGCTGCGCGCGGTGCGCGGCGCCGACAAGGCGGCGATCGTCGACGCGCGGCTGTTCGACGTCTTCACCGGCGCCGGCGTGGCGGAGGGTCACAAGTCGCTCGCGATCGAGGTGACCCTGCAGCCCGGCGAGAAGAGCTTCACCGACGAGGAGCTGAAGGCGATCTCCGACCGGATCGTCGCGGCGGCGGCGAAGCTCGGCGCGACGCTGCGCGCCTGATCACTGGGTCTGGACGAGCCGGTCGCCGACCGCCCAGCGGCCGTCGAGCCAGGCGACGATCTCCCGCGCGGCCGGGTGGTCGAAGGCGGCGTAGCGTGCCCGCAGCTTCTCGCGCCGCTGGCCCATACGGTCCAGCCCGCGGTCCTGCAGGACGAGGAGGTCGCGCTGAAGCTGGGCGGCGAGCGCCTCGCCCAGCACGAGCCGCGCCGCTCGCGCGAAGGCGGCGGCATATTCGTAGGCATCGCCCCCGGCGTAGCTTTCGACCAGAGTGAGCGCGGGGATGCGGCTCAGTACCGGCTGCGAGGCGGTGTTGATGCCGTGCGCGGCGATCATCGGCGCGATTGCCGCGGGCCGCCCGGTGAAGCCGCGCAGGTGGAGATGCGCGGACATCACCGCGCCGTCGTTCACCGGATAATTGTCCCACAGGAAGGGCTTGCGCCGGATCTGCTCCGCGACGCGGGCGAGATGGCCCGGCGTGAACTGGCGCGCGCAGACCTCCTCGCCGGTCCACATGATCTCGATCGCCGGATCGAGCAGTCGCCCGATCGTCTCAAGGTAGCGCGGCGGTCGCGCGCCGAAGGTGACGTCGAGGATCGGATCGTCGGAATAATAGGTCGGGCAGAAGATGATCCGGCTGGCCTTCGTCCGCTCGGCGGCGAATTCGACGATCACCGCCTGCCGCTCGGCGATGTCCGGGCTGTCGCCGCGCATGTCGTCGAACAGGATGGCGAGATCGTCGGGGGCGAGCTGGTCGATCTCGGCCAGCTTTCGCGCGAGCGGCTCCTGCCAGTCGCGGCCCTCGTGGAGGTGAAGCTCGAACGGGCTGAGCCCGACGCCGAAGCGAACGCCCGCGGCGCGGCAGAACAGGGCGAGCTCGCCGAGATGGGCGAATTCCGCCTCCGGCCAGGGGTCGCGCCAGCGGCGGCGCAAATGCGCGTCGGCCTTGGGCGCGTAGAGATAGAAGCGATATCCGTGCGGGGCGAGGAAGGCGACGGTCTCGCGCCGCTCGGCCCAGCTCCAGGGATGGCCGAAAAAGCCCTCGATCAGGCCGAGCTCGACCGTCATTCCCCGCGCTCCAGCGCGTTGATCGCGGCGTGGACGCGCGCCTCGATCTCGGCGCGCTTGAGCCCGGGCGGGATCGGTTCGCCGAAGCGCATCGTCACGATGCCGGGCCGCTTGGCGAAGCGTCGGCGCGGCCACAGCCGCCCGCTGTCGAGCGCGACCGGCACGACCGGCAGCTTCAGCGCGCGATAGAGACCAACGAAGCCGGGCTGGAGCGGCGGCGTCTCGCCCGGCGCCACGCGTGTGCCTTCGGGAAAGATGAGGATCGGCCGGCCATGCTGTATCGCCGCTTCGGCCGCGCGCATCATCTGCCGCAGCGCGACCGCGCCGCCCGCGCGGTCCACCGGAATCGCGCCATAGGCGGTAACGATCCAGCCCCAGAAGGGGATTTTCGCGAGTTCCCGCTTCAGCACCATCGCCGGTTCGTCCAGCATCAGCACGATCTCGATCGTCTCGAACATCGATTGGTGCTTGGCGGCAACGAGGACGGCGCCTTTTGGCGGCGTGCCCTCGATCCGGCTGCGGATGCCGAGGATCCAGGCGCAACACCAGCGGTGGTAGCGGGCCCAGGCGTGCGCCCAGCCGCGCGCCGCGCGCTCGCCGAACAGGCTGATCGGGTAGGCGAGGAACACGGCGATCGCCGTCCAGCTGTAGAAGACGAGCGCGTAGAGCGCCGAGCGGACGACGTTCATCAGATGCCAATCAGATCGGCGGCCCGCCCGAGCAGATACTTGTTGTACTCGGAAAAGATCGGGCCGAGGCTCGGGTTGGTCTGCACCGCGTCGGGGAGGACGGTGAGGTCGGCGTCCACGCGCTTGCCGAGCTCGTGGCGGGCGCGCGCCATGTGCAGGTCGTTGGTTACCAGCCGGATCGTGCGGATATGGTTCCGCGCCGTCCAGCGCGCGACCTCGTCCGCGTTGGAGCGGGTGTCGAACGCCTCGCGGCCCAGGGTGACGCAGCAATCCATCAGGCCGGGCCGGACGTGGTAGATGCGCTGGAGATCGCTCGCGCGCACGCTGCGATCGACGCCGGAGATGAGGAGGCGCGGCGCCTGGCCGCGTTCGAGCAGGTCGAAGCCCCGCTCAAGCCGGCCGGTGCCGCCGGTCAGCACGACGATGGCGTCGGTCCGCCGGTTGCCGGCCGGGCGTCCGAGCAGGACCGCGAAGGCGGCGAAGCCCAGCATGTAGGCGAGCAGCGCAAGCGCGACGAGGCGGACCAACCAGCGAATCACAGCATTCTTCCCAGTGCACGAAGAATGGTGATTCGCGCTACCAGCATTGCAAGCGCCACCCCGAAAACGGGCAGGGCGACGAGCACGCCCCAGGCGGTCGGCGCCAGCGCGGCTGACCCGAGCAGGTCCGATCCGAGCGCCGCCGCCTGCCTTCCGAGCAGGATCAGCACGACGCCCGCGACGATGAAGCCGACCAGCCCGCCGAACAGGGCGTCGAGCGCGATCCGTCGCTGGAAGAGCCGGGCGACCTGCACGTCGGTCGCCCCCATCAGATGAAGAATCTCGATCGTCTCGCGATGGGTGTCGAGCGCGGCGCGCGCCGCGAGCACCACGGTCGCCGCGGTCGCCCCGACCATCAGCAGCACGAGACCGACCGCGAGCCAGCGCAGCGCGCCGATCAGCCGGGCGAGCGGCGCCAGCCACTGCGCGTTCTCGTCCACCCGGGCGGAGGGGGCGGCGGCGACGACGGCGGCGCGCAGCCGGTCGAGCTGGGCGCGGTCGCCGGACGGCAGGTCGACGTCGACCAGCGCGGGAACGGGCACGTCGCTTTCGAGCCCGCCGGCACCGATCCATGGCTCGAGCAGCGCGTAGATCTCCCGCTCCGGCACGATTCGCACCGCGCCGACGCCGGGAAGGCGCCGCGCCGCGGCCGCGGCCGCTTCGGCCTGGGCGGCGCGGGCCGTCGGGTTCGCTTCGACCACCTGCACCGTCACGCGCCCGCCGATCTGGTCGCCGAGCCGCGCGGCAGCGCCGCCGAGGCCCAGCCCGGCGGCGGCGGCGAGCACGGTCAGGAACATCATTATCGCGATCACCCAGGGCATGGGCCCGGCCATCCGCCCTTCGGGCAGCAGCACGCGCTCGGCGGCGCCGAAGCGTCGGGAGTTGCCTCTCATGCCTCCGGCCTCTGCGGGGGATGACGCAGCGCGCCGGTCGGATCGGCAAGCTGCCCGCGGTCGAGCCGCAGCATCTCGGCGCGCTGGATGCGCGAAAGCAGGTGCAGGTCGTGGGTGGCGATGATCACGGTGGTGCCGAGCTTGTTCAGCGAATCGAACAGGTGCAGCAGTCGCTTGGCCATTTCGGGATCGACATTGCCGGTCGGCTCGTCGGCGACGAGCAGCTCGGGCCGCCCGATCACCGCGCGCGCGATGGCGACGCGCTGCTGCTCGCCGCCGGAGAGCGTCGCCGGACGGGCGCTGGCGCGGTCGGCGAGGCCGACCCAGGCGAGCATCTCGCTCACCGGGTTGTGCAGGTCGGACTCCGCGACGCCGGCGACGCGCAGCGGCAGCGCGACATTGTCGTAGGCCGAAAGATGGGGGACGAGCCGGAAGTCCTGGAAGACGACGCCGATGCGGCGGCGGAAACCCGGCAACCGCGCGCGCGGCATGGTGACGATATCCTCGCCGAACAGGCGGATGAGCCCGCGGCTCGGCCGCTGCGCGAGATAGAGCAGCTTCAGCAGGGAAGTCTTGCCGGCGCCGGAGGGGCCGGTGAGAAAATAAAAGCCGCCTTCGCGCAGGGCGAAGGTCAGATCAGACAAGGTTTCGGCGCCGGTGCCGTAGCGCAGCCCGACATTTTCGAACTGGACGATCGATCCGCTGGCGCTCAACTCGCTTCCCGCCCGGAGAAAAAGGCCCCCGGCCACGCCATGCCACGCCGTCGGAGCGTGCGTAAAGCCCGCGCTGAAGGGCACGGAAATCCGCGGACTCTTGCAACTTGCGCGAATGCCATGCTTAGAGTCGACATCGCAAAGGCAAGGGCAAAACCGATGATCCTCACCTGCCCATCGTGCCAGACCCGCTATGTGGTACCCGACAGCGCGATCGGCCCCGGTGGACGCCGGGTCCGCTGCGCGGGTTGTCGCCACAGCTGGTTCCAGGAGGGCGTCGCACCCGCGCCCGCGGCGGAGCCTGCCCAGGGGGCCGCGCCTCTGGCCGCGGACGCCGCCGAGGTGCCGCCGCCGCCGGTCGCCTTCGCGCCGGACCGGCGCGAGGAGGACGAAGGCTCGTTCCTGAACCCGCGTCCGCGCCGCAACCCGGCACGGCGCTGGACCATCGCGGCGGTCGTGTTCGCGCTGGTCGTTACCGGCGCGTCGCTGGCGGTCAACTATCTCGGCCCGCCCGCCTTCGCCGAGCGCTGGCTCGCGGCGGACGAGGCGTCGAGCGCGCTCGCGCTCACCGGCGCCGGGAGCCGCAGCCGGCTCGCCAGCGGCAACGAAATGCTCGAAATCCACGGCGAGATCGTGAACCGCACCGACGAGACGCAGCGCGTGCCGCAGATCCGGGCCCAGCTGAAGGATGCGCAGGGCCGCATCGTCTACAGCTGGACCTTCTCGCCGCCCGCCGCGGAGCTGGGGCCGCGCGCGCGCGTCACCTTCAATAATGCCAATGTCGATGTGCCGCGCGGCGGCGAGACGCTGACGCTAAGCTTCGTTCCGCTCTCCTGACGCGCCTTGTTGTCGCCCCCCGACGGCGTCGATACAAACGGCCGAGGAAAATCGGGCGAGGGACGATGCGGATCGGAATACTGACCGGCGGCGGCGACGTGCCAGGCCTCAACGCCTGCATTCGATCGGTGGTGCTCTCCGCCGACGACCTCGGCTGGGAGGTGACCGGCTTCCGGCGTGGCTGGGAAGGCGTGATGGCGATCGATCCGGCCGACGCGGCGAGCGTCGCCGCGAACAGCCTGACGCTCGACCGCAATACCGTTCGCGGCATCGACCGCACCGGCGGCACGATGCTGCACACCTCGCGCACCGATCCGTGCACCCAGCCGGACGGCGACCAGACACCGCAAGTGCTCGACGTGCTCGAAAGGCTCGGCATCGACGCGATGGTGACGCTGGGCGGCGACGGCACGCTGCGTTTCTCCGCGCATCTCTCGGCGCAGGGCGTGCCCGTGATCTCAGTCCCCAAGACGATGGACAACGACGTCTTCGGCACCGACTATTGTATCGGCTTCTCGACCGCGGTCAGCCGCTCGGTCGAGGCGATCAACGCCTTGCGGACCACGATCGAGAGCCACGAGCGGATCGGGGTGATCGAGCTGTTCGGCCGGCGGAGCGGCGAGACGGCGCTGCTCGCCGGCTTCCTCGCCCAGGTCGACCGCACCGTCATCGCCGAGGTCCCGGCCGATCTCGACGTGCTGCTGCCGCTGCTCGCGGAGGACAAGGCCTCCAATCCCGATCACTACGCCATGTGCGTGATCTCCGAGGGCGCGAAGATCGCCGGCGACAATGGCGGCGATGGCGACATCGCCAAGTCCGCGATCGCGCGCGGCGACGGCAGCATCGGCCAGCGGCTGGGACGCGAGATCGTCGCGCGCACCGGCAGCGGCGTCGTCGTGCAGGAGCTTGCCTATCTGATGCGCGCGGGCGCGCCCGACGCGATGGACCGGATGGTCGGATTCGCCTTCGGCGGGCTCGCGGTCCAGCTCCTCCACCGCGGCGAGCACGGACGGATGGTGACGCTGACCGACGGCAATTACAGCCATGTGCCGATCGACACACTGCTCAAGGGCACGAAATCGGTCGATGTCTCCGCGCTCTACGACCGCGCGAGCTATCGCGCGCGCTTGATGCGGGTCGAGGGAATGCCGATGTTCCTCTATTGAGCGGCTGGGGCGTTGCCTTCGTCGAAAGGCGCTGCTAGAGGCGCCGCTCCTACCGGCCGGGATTTCCCGGAGGCACGCGTGCGGTCGTGGCGGAACTGGTAGACGCGCAGCGTTGAGGTCGCTGTGGCCGAAAGGCCGTGGAAGTTCGAGTCTTCTCGACCGCACCATGAATCGCGCAGTCGGGCCTTCGGGCCCGACCGCGGCTTTCTCCCGAATCAGAGCTCCGGCAGCGCCCAGTCGATCGGGGGCTGGCCCCTCGATTCGAGGAAGGCGTTGGCCTTCGAGAAGTGGCGGCAGCCGAAGAAGCCGTTGTGCGCCGAAAGCGGCGAGGGATGGGCAGCCTTGAGCACGAGGTGGCGCGCCGAATCGACGAAGGCGGCCTTGCGCTGGGCGTAGGACCCCCAGAGCATGAACACGACCGGCTCCGGCTTGTCGTTCACGAGCCGGACGACGGCGTCGGTGAAGCGCTCCCACCCCTTGCCCTGGTGCGCCGCCGCCCGGCCCATCTCGACGGTGAGCACGCTGTTGAGCAGCAGCACGCCCTGCCTCGCCCAATGCTCGAGAAAGCCGTGGCGCGGGCGCTTGATGCCGAGATCGCTTTCCAGCTCCCGGAAGATGTTCTCAAGGCTCGGCGGCGGGCGCACGCCGGGGCGGACGGAGAAGCACAGGCCGTGCGCCTGGCCGACGCCGTGATAGGGGTCCTGCCCCAGGATCACGACGCGCACCGTCTCGAGCGGCGTGAGGTCGAGCGCGCGGAAGATTTCGCTACCCTTCGGGAAGATGCGCGCGCCGCGCGCCTTCTCGGCGAGGAGGAAGCGCTTGAGCTCGGCCATATAGGCTGACGCGAATTCGCCCGCGAGCGGGCCCTTCCAGCTTTCGTGCAGCCTGACCGTGTCGCCCATCGTCGCCACACCATGGCGGCGCGCGGCGGATTCGCCAAGCCATTGCGGATCGCCCCGCCAGCGCGCACAACACGCGCGGTGGCGCAGCAGCACATCTCGGGGGAAACGCGCGCGCTCGGCTTCTGGCTGTGCCTCGCGCTGGTGGTCGGCAATTTCGTCGGCTCGGGCATCTATCTGCTCCCCGCCCAGCTCGCGCCCTACGGCTGGAACGCGCTGTGGGGCTGGATCGTCACCATCGCCGGCGCGATGTGCCTCGCCTTCGTCTTCGCGCGCCTCGCCCGCGCGATGCCGGAGGCGCCGGGGCCCTACGCCTATGTCGAATCCGCCTTCGGCGCGCTGCCGGCCTTCGTCGTCGCCTGGAGCTACTGGATATCGCTCTGGGTCGGCAACGCGGCGATCGGCACGGCGGCGATCTCCTATCTCTCGCAGTTCGTGCCGGCGCTCGGCGACACGGGAACGAGCGCGGCGGCGACGATGGCCCTCGTCTGGCTGCTGACCCTGGTGAACTGCCTCAGCGTGCGCGCCGGCGGCGCGGTGCAGGCGGTGACGGTGGTGATCAAGCTGATCCCGCTCGTCGTCGTGATCGTGCTCGCCGCCCTGCTCGTCACGGCGGGCGAGGCGCGGCCCGCCATTCCCTATCGCGCCGCGGACATCAGCCTCGGCGCGGTCGGCGCGGCGGGGGCGCTCACGCTCTGGGCGATGCTCGGCATCGAATGCGCGGCGATCGCCGCGCGCCGGGTGCGCGATCCGGGTCGCAACGTGCCGCGCGCGACTTTGATCGGCACCGCCTTCGCCGGCCTCGTCTACCTCCTCACCTCGACGCCGATCACGACCTTGCTGCCGGCCGATGCGGTGGCCGCATCGAATGCCCCCTTTGCCCTGTTCGTGGGGAATTACTGGAATGCCGAGGCCGCGGGCTTCGTCGCGCTCTTCGCCGCGGTGAGCGCGGCGGGAACGCTGAACGGCTTCACCCTGCTCCAGGGCGAGCTGCCGCTTGCGATGGCGCGGGGCGGCACCTTCCCGCGCTGGTTCGCGGCGGTCTCCAGCCGGCAGATCCCGGTGCGCGGCCTCGTCCTCTCGAGCTTGCTGTCGACCCTGCTCATCGCGGCCAATGCGAGCCGGACGATGGCCGGCCTGTTCGCCTTCATGGCGCTGCTCGCGACCTCGGCGGCGCTCGTGCTCTATCTCGCCTGCGCGCTGGCGCTGCTGCGCCTGCAATGGACGGGGCGGATGGCGCGCGGCCCGCTGACGACGCTGATTGCGATTGCCGGCGTCCTCTACGCGCTGTGGACGCTGCGCGGCGCCGGGCCGGAGGCGACCGGATGGGGCAGCGTGCTGCTGATCGCCGGCATCCCCGTCTATCTCGCGATGCGCGTCACCAGCGCGCGGGCGGCGCGGGCTGCCGCGTCTCCGGGATGAGGCGCCTCAGCTTGCGCGCGAAGCTCCGCACGCAGACCTCGCTCTCCCCCAGCGGCCCCGGCGTGTAGAGCGACGAGGCCATGCCCTGCTGGACGCGCGCGACCAGCCCCGTGTCCTCGGCATTGACCTGCCGGTTGATCCGCCAGTTGAGGTAGCGCGCCGCCCTCATCTCGCGCCGATCGTCGGGCAGCGCGTAGCTGATCTCGCGGATCAGCGTCTCGGTCGGCGAGACCGGCACGAAGTGCATGAAATCGACTTGGTCGGGATAGATGTCGAAGGCGACGTTGGGCCAGAGCTTCAAATAGAGCCAGATGCGGCCCGCCTCCTTCGGCAGGAAATGCTGGTAGGCGCGCTCGGAAAGGTTGGCCGACGGCCGCGCGACCAGTTCGCCGCTCATCCGGTCGACATGCGCGCCCGCCTCGATCCGGTAGCTGGCGCCGAACAGGCGGGTGAGGCCGGGATGCGCGACGTCGATATGCAGCCCGTCCGAATAATTGTCGGCGATATTCTTCCAGTTGACCTGGCGCGGGCGCAGCGTGATCCGCCCCAGCGCCCGCAACTCCTCGAAGCGGCGGGGCGCGATCTCGTGTTCGTAGGGCGCCATCATCTCGGCGACGCTCGGGCCGCCGCTGTCGAGGCGCACGAACAGGAAGCCGTGCCAGCTTTCCAGCTCGACCGGGATCAGGCCCCAGTCGGCGGGGTCGAGCCCGCGATAGTCCTCGCGGCGCGGCAGGGCGATCAGCCGGCCGTCGGTCGCATAGGTCCAGGCGTGATAGGGGCAGGTCAGCCGCTTCGCGCAGCCCGCCTGGCCATCGACGAGCCGCGCGCCGCGATGGCGGCAGAAATTCGCGAAGGCGCGGGCGATCCCGTCCTGCCCGCGAATCACGACGATGCTTTCGCCGACAATGTCCAGCGTGCGCCAGTCGCCCGCCTCGGGAATGTCGTTTTCGTGGCAGACGACCTGCCAGGCGGGGCGGATCACCCGCTCCATTTCAACCTTGAAATAATCCGGGTCCCGATAGACCCAGCCGGGCAGGCTCAAGTCGTCGAGGTCGGTTTCGGGCAGCGGCAAGCGGGCGACGTCGGACATGGGCCAGCGCATAGCACGGCCGGGCCTGGCGCGGCCACCGCGCGCCCGCCCATGCGCCTGAAAACGGTTCCGCTTCGCGCGATCCGCCTCTAATCCGATAGCATGGCGCGGGAGGATCGCACGAAGGCGGACGAGGCGGCGTCGCCGATGATGGCGCAATATCTCGCGCTCAAGGCGGAGGCGGGCGACTGCTTGCTCTTCTTCCGCATGGGCGACTTCTTCGAACTGTTCTTCGAGGACGCCAGGATCGCCGCCGCCGATCTCGACATCGCGCTCACCTCGCGCGGCACGCACGAGGGCCGGCCGATCCCGATGTGCGGCGTGCCGGTCCATTCCGCCGAATCCTATCTCGCCCGGCTGATCCGCGCCGGCCGCCGCGTCGCCATCGCCGAGCAGATCGAGACGCCGGCCGAGGCGAAGAAGCGCGGCTCCAAGGCGCTGGTGAAGCGGGCGATCGTGCGGGTCGTCACCGCCGGAACGCTGACCGAGGAGTCGCTGCTCGATTCGCGCGCGGCCAACTGGCTCGCCGCGGTCGCGAAGGTCAGCGATCGCTACGGCATCGCCGCCGCCGACATCTCGACCGGCCGGTTCGAGCTCAGCTCGGTTCCCGAGGGCGCGCTCGATGCCGAGCTGGCGCGGCTCGCGGCGGCGGAGATCGTCTCCAACGCCGGTATCGCCGGCGCGCGCGAGTGGACCCAGGGCTTCGACAGCCTTGCCGCCGAACGGAGGCTGAAGGAGCGGTTCGGGGTCGCGACGCTCGACGGCTTCGGGGCGTTCGACCGGGCGAGCCTGTGCGCGGCGGGCGGGCTGCTCGCTTATCTCGACGAGGTCGCGCGCGATTCGGTCCCCTTCCTGCGCCCGCCCGTGCCGGTCGCGGCGAGCGACCATATGATGATCGACGCGGCGACGCGGGAGAGCCTAGAGCTCACCCGCTCCGCCGCCGGGACGCGCGCGGGGAGCCTGCTCGCCAATGTCGATCGCACCGTCACGGGAGCGGGCGCGCGGCTCCTCGCCGCCGATCTCGGCGCGCCCTTGCTCGATCGGGGGCGGATCGAGGCGCGGCTGGACCTCGTCGCCGCCTTCGAGCGCGACGGCCCTCTGCGCGAATGGCTGCGGCGCGAGCTGCGCGCGTTGTCCGATATCGGCCGCGCGCTCGGCCGCCTCGTCGCCCGGCGCGGCAGCCCGCGTGATCTCGGCCAGCTCCGCGACGGGCTGGACGCGGCGCGGCGGCTGCACGACCGGCTGGCGCGCGAGAGCGATCCGCCGCCGCTGCTCGCCGAGCTGCTGCCGACGCTCACCGGCCATGGCGCGCTGGTCGATCTGCTGCGCCGCGCGCTGGTGCCCTCGCCGCCGATCGACACGTCGCAGGGCGGCTATATCGCGGAGGGCTATGACGCCGCGCTCGACGCGCTGCGCGCCGCCGGCGGCGACGGCAGGCGGGCGATCGCCGCGCTCGAGGCGCGCTACCGCGCCGAAACCGGCATCGCGAGCCTCAAGATCCGCCACAACAACGTGCTCGGCTACCATATCGAGGTGCCGGCCAAGGCGGCGGACAAGCTGATGGCGCCCGATTCCGGCTTCACCCATCGCCAGACGCTCGCCGGGGTGGTGCGCTTCAACGCGTCGGACCTGCACGAACAGGCGATGAAGGTGGCGCAGGCGGGCGCCCATGCGCTCGCCGCCGAGGCGGCGCATCTCGAGGAGCTGATTCAGGCCGCGCTGGCCGAGGCCGAGCCGATCGCCGCCACCGCCGACGCGCTCGCCCGGCTGGACGTCGCCGCGGCGCTCGCCGAGCGCGCGGTCGAAGGCGGCTGGTGCCGGCCGCATTTCGACGATCGGCCCTTCTTCGAGGTGGAGGGCGGGCGCCATCCGGTGGTCGAGGCCGCGCTGGCGAAGGAGGGCGCGCGCTTCGTCGCCAACGATTGCCGGCTGGGCGAGGAGGCGCGGCTGTGGCTGGTGACCGGGCCGAACATGGGCGGCAAGTCGACCTTTCTGCGGCAGAACGCGCTGATCGCCATCCTTGCCCAGGCGGGAAGCTATGTTCCGGCGGCGCAAGCGCGGCTCGGACTGGTGGACCGGCTGTTCAGCCGCGTCGGCGCGTCGGACAATCTTGCGCGCGGCCGCTCGACCTTCATGGTCGAGATGGTCGAGACCGCCGCCATCCTCTCGTTGGCGACGCCGCAGAGTTTCGTGATCCTCGACGAGGTTGGCCGCGGCACCTCGACCTATGACGGCCTCGCCATCGCCTGGGCGGTGATCGAGGCGATCCACGATCAGGTGCGCTGCCGCTGCCTGTTCGCGACGCATTATCACGAGCTGACGCGGCTCGCCGAGCGGCTCGATTCGCTGGCGCTCCGGCACGTGCGCGCGCGCGAGTGGAAGGGCGATCTGGTGCTGCTGCACGAAATCGGCGAGGGGCCGGCCGACCGCAGCTACGGCATTGCCGTCGCCAAGCTCGCCGGTCTGCCGCCGCCGGTGATCGCGCGCGCCGGCGCGGTGCTGGCAAAGCTCGAGGAGGGCCGCGCCGCCACCGGCGGCATTGCCGCCGGGCTGGATGATCTGCCGCTCTTCGCCGCGATGACGGAGGCGGAAACCGCGCCCGCCGACCCGTTGCGCGCCGCGCTCGACGAGATCGAGCCGGACAGCCTGAGCCCCCGCGAGGCGCTCGATCTCATCTATCGGCTGAAATCGCTTAAGGACGCCTGAGCACGGTGTAGCCGAGCGTCCGCCGCATCCGGAATCCGAGCCTTTCGTAGAGGCGGATCGTCGCCGCGTGATCGGCGAAGACGTGGAGGAAGGGCACGTCGCCCTCGGCCTGGATACGCCGCGCGACGAGGCGGGTGAGCACCTGCGCGAGACCGCGGCCGCGACAATCGGGATGGGTACACACGCCGCTCACCTCGCGCATGCCGGGCACCGCCAGCCGCTCGCCGGCCATCGCGATCAGCCGGCCCGCGCGCCCCGCCTCGCGCACGCCGATGAAGCGGCCGAGCCGGTGGGTGCGCGCGTAAAAGGGGCCGGGCCGGGTGAGATGGGCGAGCGCCATCATTTCCGACGCGTCCTCGTCGCCGAGCGTCAGCACCTCGAAATCGTGCGGCGCTTCCACGATCGGCCAGTCGGCGATCATTTGGCCGAGTGGCGCCGCAAGCTCGATCTCGAGTCCGTCGGGGAGCGGCATCGGCGCCGCCTCCAGCAGCGAGATGACCCCGCCAGGCGGGGCGAGCGCGGCGAGCGCCGCAAGGCTCTCCGCGCCGGCGTCGGCCGCGGCGGCGAAGGCGGCGATGTCCGTAGGAAAACGCCAGGCCCGCGCGTCGCCCAGGGCCAAATGCGCTTGCCGCGTCGTGAGCGCGCTCCAGAACGGCCGGTCGAGCGGATGATTCATGGCGCGGCCTTAAGCCGAAGCGCGCGCTTCGTCATCCCGCGCCTTGCCCCGCCAAGCCGGGTGACGCGGCCGCGTCGACCCCTTATCTCGGGTGCATGGCCAGCCGCTTCGAGACGATTCCCCATCGCCGCGCGATCGTCGACCGGCGCGCGCTCGACGAGGCACTGGAGAGCTGCGACCGCGCCGGCGCGGCGGCTCTGCTCAAGCGCGCGCTCGCCGACGGGCGCGCCGAGATCGCCCGGCGGCTGGCCGAAAAGCCCTATGCCGGCAGCGAGATCGCCGCCGCCTATGCCTTCCTCACCGATCAGATCGTCCGGCTCGCCTTCGATCACGTGACGCGGCGAATGTACCCGCTCGCAAACCCGACGACGTCGGAGCGGCTGCTCCTGATGGCTGTCGGCGGCTACGGGCGCGGCGAGATGGCGCTCCATTCCGACGTCGATCTCGCCTTCGTCACGTCCTGGAAGCAGACGCGCTGGACCGAGAGCGTCACCGAGGAAATCCTCTACCTGCTCTGGGATCTCGGGCTGAAGGTCAGCCAGTCCTCGCGCAGTATCGACGAGATGGCGAAGATGATCGCGGAGGACCAGACGATCCTCACCGCGATCCTGGAGGCGCGCTACGTCTGGGGCGACGAGTCCGTCTACGAGGAGGCGCGGGCGCGATTCTGGGAGCGGGTCGGCCCGGCCGAGATCCGCGCCTTCGCCAAGCAGAAGCTCGACGAGCGCGAGGCGCGCCACCAGCGCATGGGCGACAGCCGCTACGTCGTCGAGCCCAACGTGAAGGAGGGCAAGGGCGGCCTGCGCGACCTGCACACGCTCTATTGGATCGGCAAGTTCGCCTATCGCCTGCGCGTGGCGAGCGACCTCGTCGGCGCCGGGCTGCTGACCGCCACCGAATGGCGCGCCTTCCACCGCGCCGAGCGTTTCCTGTGGGCGGTACGCTGCCACCTCCACATCATCGCGGGGCGCGCCGAGGAGCGGCTGACCTTCGACCTGCAGCCGGAGATCGCGCGGCGGATGAACTATGCCGAACGGCCGGGCAACGCCGCGGTCGAGCGCTTCATGCGCCATTATTTCCTCAACGCGAAGACGGTGGGCGACCTCACCGGCGTCTTCCTTGCCCATCTGGACGAGCAGTTCGCGCGGCGCGGCCAGCGCTATCTCTCGCTTCCCCGGCTGCGCCGGCGCCCGCGCCGGCTTGAGGGCTTCATGCTCGATCGCGGCCGGCTCGCCGTGCCGGGCGACGACTTGTTCGCGGAAAAGCCGGTGCGGCTGATCCAGATGTTCGCGCTCGCCGACAAGTACGGGCTCGAGATTCATCCGATGGCGATGCGCGCCGCCGCCGCCAGCGCCAAACTGATCGACGCCTCGGTCCGCGCCGACCGCGAGGCGAACGCGCTTTTCCTCGACATTCTCACCTCGCCGCGCGATCCCGAGACGGTGCTGCGCTGGATGAACGAGGCGGGCGTGTTCGGCCGCTTCATTCCCGATTTCGGCCGCGTCGTCGCGAAGATGCAGTTCGATATGTACCACCACTATACGGTGGACGAGCATACGATCCGCGCGATCGGCCTCCTTGCGAAGATCGAGCAGCGGCAGCTCAAGGACGAGCATCCGCTCGCCACCGCGCTGTTCAAGCATGTCGCTTCGCGCCGCGTCCTCTATGTCGCGGTGCTGCTGCACGACATCGCCAAGGGGCGCGGCGGTGATCACAGCGAGCTTGGCGCCGAACTGGCGCTGACGCTCTGCCCGCGGCTCGGCCTCGACCCGGCCGAAACGCAGACCGTGGCCTGGCTGGTGCGCTGGCACCTGCTCATGTCGGCGACCGCGCAGAAGCGCGACCTTGCCGATCCCAAGACGATCCAGGACTTTGTCGAGCAGGTGACGAGCCTCGAGCGCCTGCGGCTGCTCTACATCCTCACCGTCGTCGACATTCGCGCCGTCGGCCCCGGCACGTGGAATGGCTGGAAGAGCGAGTTGCTGCGCGAGCTTTTCGAGGCGGCGGAGGAGCGGTTGCGTCTCGGCCACAAGGAGACGGGGCGCAAGGTAAGGGTGGCGGCGCTACAGGAGGAGGTGGCGGAACGGCTCGGCTGGGACGCGCCGCGCTTTGCCGCCTTCGCCGGGCGATTGTCGGACAGCTACTGGCTGTCGGAGCCGCTGGAGGCGATCGTGCGCAACGCGCGGATGCTCGACGCGGCGGCGCTGGGCGATGCGCCGGAGCGGATCGAAGCCGCGGCGATCCCGGCGCGCGAGGCCACCCTGGTGTCGGTGCTCGCGAAGGACAGGCCGGGGCTGTTCTACCGCCTCGCCGGCGCGATCAGCCTCGCCGGCGGCAACATTATCGACGCCCGCATCCACACCACGCGCGACGGCCTGGCGCTCGACAATTTCCTGGTCAAGGACGCGACCGGGCAGCCATTCGCCGACCGCCAGCGCCTGCGGCGGCTGGAACAGGAGGTCGCGCGTGCCATCGCGGGGCAGGAGCCGGCGATCGCCCGGCTCTGCGAGCGCGCGCTGCCGCTGCGCCGCGCGGAGGCGTTCCCCGTCGAGCCGGCGGTGTTCGTCGATAACAATGCGTCGAGCCGCTACAGCGTCGTCGAGGTCAATGCGCGCGATCGCGCCGCCTTGCTCTGCGAACTCGCGCGCGCGATCACGGAATCGAAGGCGCAGATCCGCTCCGCGCACATCGCCACCTATGGCGAGCGCGCGGTGGACGTCTTCTATCTCACCGGCCCCGACGGGGCGAAGATCGAGAACGCGGCGCGTCTGCGCGCGCTAAAGGCGCGGCTGCTGAAGGCCGCCGCCGGCGAGCCCCCGGCGCGTCGTCGCGCCGCCTGAACGAGCGCGGTCCCTAAGAGGCGCACAAAGAAAGGCCCCGCCGGCTTTCGCCGACGGGGTCCCCCCTCGCGTCCGGTCCGCGTTCCTAGAAGCGGAAGCGGCCGGTGATGCCGAAGGTGCGCGGTTCGGCGAGATAGCTCGAGAAGAGCTGGTTCGCCGTGCCGCCGAACGCGATCACCTGGGCGCGGCTGTTCGCCCCCTGGAAGGGCGAGTTGAACGCGACCTGCTGGTAATCGACGTTGAACAGATTCTGCGCCCACAGCTCGATCGCCCAGCGCTGGCCGGGGCCGCGAATGCCGATGCGCGCGTTGAACAGCGCATAGGCGTCCTGCTCCTTCTCGGGGAACAGGTCGGAGCCGGTGTTGTAGTCCGAGGTCAGGCGGCCATCGATATAGAAGAGCGCGCTGAGGTTCGTCCCAGGAATGTCCGGCGTCCAGCTGATCGAGCCGGTCACCGTCCACTTCGGCGCGTTCGACAGGTTGTCGCCCGGCAGGAGGAACAGGGCCGGATCGAGCGGGATGCCGGTGTCGCGGCCGACCAAATTGTGCCGGTAGCGCGTGTTGACATAAGTGATGCCGGCCGTCGCCGCGAGGTTGCGCGTCGGATTGATCGTGGCCTCCGCCTCGATACCGGTCGAAACCACGCCGGCCCGCACGTTGCTGGGATCGCAGGCGCCCGTCGTGGCGCTGCTGTCCTGGTCTGCCCCGCCGAGATCGGTGCTGCAGCTGTTGATGTTCTGGACCAGGAAGACCGAGCCGTTGAACGTGTTCAGCTGGAAGCTGCTGAACAGCTGCCGGAAGGCGGCGACGTTCAGAGTGACCCGGCGATGCGTCAGCTTGAAGCCGACCTCGTAGGCGTCAACCTTCTCGGGATCGAATTCGAGGTTCGCGACGGCCGCGGCGGTCGGGAACGGCCCGAGCTGCCCGCCGAGGGCCGAGCGGTCGAGGTTGAAGCCGCCCGCCTTGTAGCCGTGCGAGAAGCTCGCATACATCAGCAGGTTCGGGTTCGGGCGCCAGGAGAGCACGCCGGTGCCGGTGAACTCGCCCTCGCTGCGGCGGTCGTTCAGCGTCAGCCCGTTGAGCTCGGAGCTCGAATTGCCCTGGCAGGCGAGGACGAGCAGGCCGCCGAGAAGGGCGCGCGCACTGGCGTTGGTCGAGGTCGCCAGCGCGGGAAGGAGCTGCGCGCGCTGCGCCGGGCAGAAGACGTTGTCGTTGTTGAAGTTGGCCGAGAAATCCTTGGTCTCGTGCGTGTAGCGCACGCCCACGGTCAGGCTCAGCTGGTTGGTGATGTTGAAGATGTTGTGGGTGAACAGCGCCCAGTTGTGGCTGTCCTGGTAGTAGTTGGCGTTGCGATCGCCGACGTCGTTGACCTGGCTGAGCCGGTTGAGCCCGGCGATGATCGCGGCGGCATCGGTGCCGGTCGCGTTCAGCGTCGGGAAGGCGGCGGTGATGAAGCCGATGCCGAGCGGGCTGAGACAGCCCGGCGCGGTCGGATCGCGCAGCGCCGGATCGTCATTGCCCGCCGCCGGGCCGCCGAAGGCCGGCGGCCGCGCGATGTTCGAGACGACACGGCAGGAGGCGAAGGCGCCGTACTGGGAGCCGAACCTCAGATTGTCGCGCAGGTGCAGGTTCTCGCTCGCGTAATAGCCGCCGACGAGCCAGTCGAGGAAGCCGAACGCATTGCCCTGCAGCCGCACTTCCTGGGTGAACGTGCTGAAGCGGCGGAACGAATTGCCGTCGTCGTCACGGTAGAGGATGTCGACGTCGCTATAGTCGACGTCTCCCGGCGACTCGGACTTGTAGCGGCGATAGGCGGTGATCGAGGTGAGGTTCGCCCCGCCCAGGTCCCAGTCGATCTGGCCGGAGAAGCCCCAATCGGTGGTCAGCCCGCGATAGGAGCGGTTTGGCGACACCGAGATCCGCCGGTTGAACGGATCGCCGGCGGACGGGAAGGTGCCGCCCAGGTTCTGCATGATCGAGACGATCCGGTTGGTCGGCCGGGTCGCGAAGTCGCCCGGCACGCCCGGCGTCGGATCATAGGTCTCGTCGAGCCCGACATAGACCGCGCCGCAGCAGGATTCGTTGCGCCGCGTGTAGTCGCCAATCAGGCGGATGCGCAGCGAATCATTTGGCTCGTAGAGCAGCTGGCCGCGGGTGAAGAAGCGGTCGCGGTCGTTGACCCGGCGCTCGGTGCTGCCGACCGGATCGACCACCCGGTAGAAGCCGTCGCGACGCACGTAGACGCCGTCGAGCCGGAAGGCGAGCTGCTCGGTGAGCGGCCCGGTCACGCCGCCGGCGGCGCGGACAAAGTCGTAATTGCCGTAGCTGAGCTCGGCATTGCCGCCGAACTCGAACTCGGGCGAGCGGGTGATGATGTTGATAAGACCCGCCGAGGCGTTGCGTCCGAACAGCGTTCCCTGCGGGCCACGCAGAACCTCGATCCGCTCCACCTCGCCGAGCTCATTGAGGCCAATGCCGGAGCGCGAGCGATAGACGCCGTCGATGAACACGGCGACCGAGCTTTCCAGGCCGGGATTGTCGCCCACGGTGCCGATGCCGCGCACGCGGGCCGAGCCGTTCGCCTCGGTGCCCGTGGAGGACACCAGCAGCGACGGCGCCAGCTGGTTGAGCTGGCGAATGTCGGTCGCGCCGGAATTCTGCAGCTGGTCGCCGCCGACGGCAGACACCGCGATCGGCACGTCCTGCAGGACCTGGCGTCGGCCCTGGGCGGTGACGATGATCGCCTGGCCCTCGCCCTCGTCCGCCTGGGCGGCGCCCGCGTTCGTCCGGTCCTGCGCGTGGAGCGGCGTCGCGAGCGCCGCGATACCCGCAGACAACAGCCAATAGCTCTTCATGATGATCCCCTCTCCCACTCGATCTGTTTTGGAGAGAGCTAACCGGAATGTGGCCTTTTGGCCAAAGAAAAACCCGTAGTTTCCCGCCAAGTCTGAAAGACTTATTGCAAACGCGCAACATAAACGTTGCAGGAAAAAACTAAATTGCGTGCCCTTCCGCTACGGAAAGCTTGCTTTCCGCGAGGGGGCGAAAATTTGGCATGATCCGGCGCGCTGGACGGCGGATCCGGCGTCGCCTGGCGCTGGGGGTTTGGAAGGCCGAATCAGCGCGGCGCGAGCACCATCAGCATCTGCCGCCCTTCCATGCGGGGATGCTGCTCCACCTTGGCGAGTTCGGCGACATCGGCCTGGACGCGCTGGAGCAGCCGCATGCCAAGCTCGCCGTGGGCGAGCTCGCGGCCGCGGAAGCGCAGCGTCACCTTCACCTTGTCCCCCTCGGTCAGGAAGTCCTGAACCTTCTTCATCTTGGTGAGGTAGTCGTGATCGTCGATGTTCGGACGCATTTTGATCTCCTTGATCTCCTGCGTCTTCTGGGTCTTGCGCGCGAGGTTCGCCTTTTTCTGCGCCTCGTACTTGTACTTGCCCACGTCGAGGAACTTGGCGACCGGCGGGTCGGCGTTCGGCGACACCTCGACGAGATCGAGCCCGACCTCGGCAGCCTGCTCGATCGCCTCGGCGGTCAGCATGATGCCGAGATTCTCGCCATTCTCGTCGATGACGCGCACACGCGGCGCGGTGATGAACTCATTGAAGCGGGGGCCGCTGAGCGGCGGGGCGGCGGGGCGCCGGTTCAAAGGCGGACGTATGTTCGACTCTCCTGTGGCCAAAAGGGCACTTTCACCTAGTGAATTGCGCGAAAAATTGAAAGATGCGGCGATCCGCGCCCGCACGATTGCGTCGCGGGTGTTGCCGGCGCGTCTCCCTGCCGGAGGCGGTCAGCGCAGGTCTGGCGGGGTCGCCTCGGCTTTCAGCCGCCCGACCAGCGCGTCGAGACCCACCACCTCCTGCCGCGCGCCCTCGCCGAGCGGGCGCAGCGCGATCGTGCGCTCCTCCGCCTCGCGCTTACCGACGACGAGCAGGTAGGGGACCTTGGCGAGGCTGTGCTCGCGCACCTTGTAGTTGATCTTCTCGTTGCGGAGATCGCCCTCCGCGCGCAGCCCCGCCGCCGCGAGCTTCGCGACGACCTCCCGGGCATAGTCGTCCGCGTCCGAGACGATTGTCGCCACCACCGCCTGCACCGGCGCGAGCCAGAGCGGGAGCTTGCCGGCATAATGCTCGATCAGGATGCCGATGAAGCGCTCGTAGCTGCCGAAGATGGCGCGATGGAGCATGATCGGCCGGTGACGCTCGCCGTCCTCGCCGACATAGGTGGCGTCGAGCCGGTCGGGCAGTACGCGGTCCGACTGGATCGTGCCGACCTGCCAGGTCCGCCCGATCGCATCGGTCAGGTGCCATTCGAGCTTGGGCGCGTAGAAGGCGCCCTCACCGGGCAGCTCCTCCCAGCCATATTCGGCGGTCGCGAAGCCGGCCTTCATCACCGCGTCGCGCAACTCGGCCTCGGCGATGTCCCACACCTCGTCGCTGCCGAAGCGCTTTTCGGGCCGGAGCGCCAGCTTGATCGAATAGGTGAAGCCGAAATCCCTGTAGATGCGGTCGGCAAGCTCGCAGAAGGCCCGCACCTCGTCGACGATCTGCGCCGGCGTGCAGAAGATGTGGGCGTCGTCCTGGGTGAACTGGCGCACCCGCATCAGCCCGTGCAGCGCGCCGTGCAGCTCGTTGCGGTGGCAGCAGCCGTTCTCGTAGATCCGCAGCGGCAGATCCCGATAGCTCTTGATCCCCTGCTTGAAGATGAGGACGTGCGCCGGGCAGTTCATCGGCTTGAGCGCCATCCAGCTGGCGTCGCCGGAGACGAGCGGCCCGTCGTCCTCGACGTTCGGCACCTCGTCCGGGATAACGAACATGTTCTCGCGATACTTGCCCCAGTGGCCGGACTGCTCCCACTGGCGCGCGTCCATCACCTGCGGGGTCTTGACCTCGCGATAGCCGGCGCCGTCGATCGCGCGGCGCATATAGGCCTCCAGCTCGCGCCAGATGATGTAGCCCTTGGGATGCCAGAAGACGCTGCCATGCGCTTCCTGCTGGAGGTGGAACAGGTCCATCTCCTGCCCGAGCTTGCGATGGTCGCGCTTGGCCGCCTCCTCGAGCCGGTAGAGATGGGCGTCGAGCTGCTTCTTGTTGAGCCAGCCAGTGCCGTAGATGCGCGAAAGCTGCGGCTTGCTGGGGTCGCCGCGCCAGTAGGCGCCGGAGACGCGGGTCAGCTTGAACGCCTGCGGGTCGAGCTTGCCAGTGGAGGCGAGGTGCGGGCCGCGGCACATGTCGAGCCAGTCGTCGCCCGACCAGTAGACGGTCAGCTCCTCGTCCTCGGGCAGCTCGGCCGCCCATTCGGCCTTGAACGTCTCGCCCTGCGCGCGCCAGCGCTCGACCAGCGCCTCGCGCGTCCACACTTCGCGCCGCAGCGGCTTGTCGGCGGCGATGATGCGCCGCATCTCCTCCTCGATCCGCGGCAGGTCCTCCTCGGTGAAGGGGCCGCGGCCGGGTGCGGGGGCGAAATCGTAATAGAAGCCGTCCTCAGTCGCCGGGCCGAAGGTGATCTGCGTACCGGGAAAGAGGTTCTGCACCGCCTCGGCGAGGACGTGGGCATAATCGTGGCGCACCAGCTCGAGCGCGTCCGCCTCGTCGCGCGCGGTGACGATGGCGAGGCTCGCGTCCTTGTCGATCGGCCGGGCTAGATCGCGCAGCTCGCCGTCCACCTTCGCGGCGAGCGCCGCCTTGGCGAGGCCCGGTCCGATCGCGGCGGCGATGTCCGCCGCCGTCGTTCCCGGCGCCACCTCGCGGACGGAACCGTCGGGCAGCGTGATCTTGAACATCGCGGACATCTCTTGCCTTGGCGCCTTCGTTGCTGGGAGAGCGCCCGACTTATGCGCCGCCGGCGCCCGAAACAAGTCAGTCCGCCGGACCGCGCCGCGCGACCGCCCACGAGGCCCTCGATCCGCGTCGCGCCGCTCGAGGGCGCAGCCCGCTTCATCATGCTCGACCAGCCGGAGCGCTTCCGCGCCGCGGCGGACGAATTCCTTGCCCGCTCACGGCCTGTCGGTTGCGGCGTGGCGCTGCTAAAGGCGGCGCCATGACCGATTTCACGCTGCTCGAAAGGCCGGATCGGCCACCGCTGGCCTATCGTCGCCGCGCCGGGCGCGGGCCGTGCCTCGTCTTTCTCCCCGGCTACATGTCGGACATGGAGGGGACGAAGGCGACCGCGCTCGACGCCTGGGCCGCGGCCCAGGGCCGCGCCTGTCTGCGCTTCGATTATGCCGGCTGCGGATCGAGCGGCGGCGACTTCGCGGCGCAGACGCTCGCCGCCTGGCTGGACGACGCGCTGGCGATGATCGACCGCGTCGCCGAGGGGCCGGTGGTGCTGGCCGGCTCGTCGATGGGCGGCTGGCTGATGCTCCACGCGGCGCTGGCGCGGCCCGATCGGGTAAGGGGACTGGTCGGCATCGCCGCCGCGCCGGACTTCACCGACTGGGGCTTCACCGAGGAGCAGAAGCGCACGATCCGCGAGCAGGGCCGGCTGGTCGAGGAAAGTCCCTATGGCGATGCCCCCTACGTCACCACGCGGGCTTTCTGGGAAAGTGGGGAGGCGATGCGGCTGCTGGGCGCGCCGCTTCCCCTCGACTGCCCGATTCGCCTGCTCCACGGCCAGGCCGATGCCGACGTGCCGTGGCGCATCTCGCTCGACATCGCCCGCCTCGCGCGTTCAGCCGACGTGCAGGTGACGCTGGTCAAGGACGGCGACCATCGTCTCTCGCGCGAGGGCGATATCGCGTTGCTGGTCGCGACCGTGTCTCAGCTGATGGAGCAATTGAGCTAGGTGCCCGCGAGCCTCGTCTTCCTCCTCGCCGCCGGCCTCCAGGTCGCGCCGCCGCCGCCCGCCGATGCCGAGACCGAGGCGCGCTACCGCGCCTGCGTGACGCAGATCCGCAGCGACCCCGAGGGCGCGGTCACCACCGCCAATGGCTGGCGGATCGTCGGCGGCGGATTCTACGCGCGCCAGTGCCTCGGCCTCGCCTATGTCGCGCTCGAGCGTTGGACCGACGCGGCCCAGCAGTTCGAGGAAGCCGCGCGAGCGGTCGGTCCCGGCGATCCCCGCGCCGCCGATTTCCAGGTGCAGGCGGGCAATGCCTGGCTCGCCGCCGGCGAGGCGACGCGCGCCGTCCAGGTCTTCGATGCCGCGCTCGCGAGCGATGCGCTCACCGACCAGATGCGGGGCGAGGTGCGGCTCGACCGCGCCCGCGCTCTCGTCGCGCTCGGCAGCCTCGACGGCGCGCGCCACGATCTCGACGAGGCGCTGCGGCTCGTGCCGGAGGACCCGATGGCCTGGTACCTTTCGGCGGGGCTCGCCCGGCGGCAGCGCGACGCGGCGCGTGCCCAGGCCGACATCGCCCGCGCCCGCCAGCTCGCGCCCGACGATCCGGACGTTGCGCTGCTCGCCGGCACGATCGCGGGCGATGCCGGCAACATGGAAGAGGCGGAGCGGCTCTACCGTCAGGTTGCGACCGAGGCGCCGAACAGCGCGGCCGGCCGCGCCGCGCGCGAGGCGCTAGCGACGGCGCGCGAGGTCGAGGTGCCGGCCGAGGCATCCCCGTCAAGCGCGCCGCCCGCGGCCGAGCCGCCTCACTCCAGGTAGAACTGGATCGTCGTTACCACCCGCACCTTCTGGAAGGGCGAGCTGTTGTCGCCGCCACCCTCCTCGTCGGCGCCGTCGCGCGCGCCGATCGAGAAATAGCCCTGCGTCGCCGAACGGATCGCGCCGACGCGGCTGCCCGAATCGCGGGCGAACTGCTCGGCGCCCTCGCGCGCGTTGCGCGTCGATTCGGCGATCATCTGCGGCTTGATGTCGTTGAGCCGGGTGAAGGTGTAGATCATGCCCATGCCGCCCTGCAGCGGCACGCCCTGGCGGATGAGATCGAACTGCCGCGCATAGGCGCGGCGCGCGCGCATCACGTCGTTGGAGCGGAATTGGAGCGTGCGGCTGATCGAGTAGATCTGCGCCTGCCGGTCGCTGTCGTAGCGCGAATTGATCGCGCCGCCGCCGTCGCTGAGCGCGCTGTCCGGGAAGCCGGCGGCGCGGAAGAAGGCGCGGATGCGGTCGGTATCGCGGTCGATCGCCTGCTGGACGACGGCGAGGTCGGTGCCCTCGCGGCCGAAGCCGATCGACCAGGTGGCGAGATCGGCGACGACGTCGCGCTCGGCGAGGCCGCGCATCGTCACCGCGCGGTCGGCCATGCGCGCTCGCCTGAGCCCGTCGCCGAGCAGATAGCCGCCGATGATGATGCCGAGCCCCAGGATCGCAGCCGCGATCAGGGTCACCCGCGAATCGCGCATCACGTCCGTCATGACACCCTCCTCCCCGCCGGCCGCGCCCGACGCGAAGCCGAGGCGACCTTTGTCGCATCGTGCCGATGAACCGTGCATTTATAGCGACGAAATGTGCGGTGGACCGGGGTTCGCGCGTCCCTCGCCGCGCGCGGGCGCCGGGCCTATATTGGCCGGCGAACGTTGCACACCTGAAGGGCCGGCGATGAAATATCTCCACACAATGATCCGCGTCAGCGATCCCGACGCCACGATCCGCTTCTTCAACCTGCTCGGGCTGGAGGAACGGCGGCGCATTGAGAGCGAGCAGGGCCGCTACACGCTGATCTACCTCGCCGCGCCGGGCGACGAGGCCGAGGTCGAGCTCACCTACAACTGGGATCCGGAGGACTATTCGGGCGGGCGCAATTTCGGTCACATCGCCTATCGCGTCGACAATATCTACGAGACCTGCCAGCGGCTGATGGACGCCGGCGTCACCATCAACCGGCCGCCGCGCGACGGCCACATGGCCTTCGTCCGCACCCCCGACGGCATTTCGATCGAGCTGCTCCAGGACGGGCGGCTCGAACCGGCCGAGCCGTGGGTGTCGATGCCCAACGTCGGGACGTGGTGATGCTCGACATCGCGCGCGTTCCTGTCCTGTCGGACAATTATGTCTGGCTGGTCCATGATGCCGCGAGCGCCGAGACGGTGGTCGTCGATCCGTCGGTGGCGGAGCCGGTGCTGGACGCGGCGGCGGCGCACAGCTGGCGGATCACGCAGATCTGGAACACGCACTGGCATCCGGACCACACCGGCGGCAATGCCGGGATCAAGTCGGCGACCGGCTGCCTGGTGACCGGCCCCGCCGCCGAGGCCGATCGCATCCCGACGCTCGACATAAAGGTAAGGGAAGGCGACGTCGCGTGCATCGGCGCGCATGAGGCGAAGGTGTGGGAGGTGCCGGCCCACACCGCCGGCCATATCGCCTACCGTTTCGAGGGCGAGGGCGCGCTGTTCATCGGCGATACCCTATTCGCCATGGGCTGCGGGCGGCTGTTCGAGGGGACGGCCGCGCAGATGTTCGCCAACATGCGGCGGCTCGCCGCGCTGCCGGGCGAAACGCGCGTCTATTGCGCGCACGAATATACGCTCGCCAACGCCCGCTATGCCCGCGTCGCCGAGCCGGACAATGACGCGATCGCGGCGCGGCTCGCCGAAGTCGAGGCGGCGCGCGCGCGGGGCGAGGCGACGGTGCCGACGACGATCGCGCTCGAGCGCGAGACCAATCCCTTCATGCGCGCCGGCTCGGTGGAGGAACTCGCCCGCCGCCGCGCCGCCAAGGATTCGTTCAAGGGCTAGAACGAAAGCGCCGCCGCGGCGTTTGAAGCAATCGAAGTTCAAGGAGGCACGCATGAAGGCGATCGCAGCATTGGCGCTGATCGGACTGGCCGCCGGCGGGGTCGCCGCCGCGACGGTCGCGAGCGCCCCGGCGGACCGGGACGAGGCGCGCGCCCAGCGCATTCTCGCCGGCCGAACCGCCGAGCCGGAGGTCAACCGCATCAGCCAGCGGCGACTGCGGGGCACCCAGTCGCTCGCCGACGGCGACCTCCTGTTCGGCGGCGATGGCGACCAGCTGGTCTACGTGAACCGCCCGACCGGCGCGCGCGGCGCTGAGCCTCAGCGCTTGTAGAGCGCGTCCAGCCGCTCGCCGTAGATCGTCCGGATGACGTGGCGGCGAATCTTGATCGATGGCGTGAGCTGCTCGTTCTCGACGGTGAACGGCTCGTCGGCGGCGATGAAGCGGCGCACCTTTTCAATCACCGAAAGGTCGGCGTTCACCCGGTCCACCGCCGCGGAGAGCGCGCGGACATAGTCCGGGTCGGTCTTCAGCTCGTCGAAGTGGCAGGTGCGCGAATTGGCCGCGCACCATTCCGCCGTCCATTCCGGATCGGGGACGATCAGGCCGACAATATAGGGCCGCTTGTCGCCCACCACCATCGCCTGGAAGATTTCCGGCTGCAGGGTGAGCATCCCCTCCACCTTCTGCGGCGAGACGTTGTCGCCCTTGTCGAGGACGATGATGTCCTTCTTGCGGTCGGTGATGACGATCCGGCCCTTCTCGTCGATATGGCCGACGTCGCCGGTGTGCAGCCAACCTTCGGCGTCGATGACGCGCTTCGTCTCCGCCTCGTTGCGCCAGTAGCCCTTCATCACCAGCTCGCCGCGCACCAGGATCTCGCCGTCCTCGGCGATCTTCACCTCGGTGTTCATCAGCGGCGGGCCGACCGTGTCCATCCGGAGCCCCACTTTGGGCCGGTTGCACGAGATGACGGGAGCCGCCTCGGTCTGACCATAGCCCTGGAGCAGGGTGAGGCCGAGCGCGTGGAAGAAGATGCCGACCTCCGGGTTGAGCGGCGCGCCGCCGGAGACCAGCGCCTTGATCCGCCCCCCGAAGCGGGCCGCGATCTTCGGCCGCACGGTACGGCTCAGCACAAAGTCCATCGGCGCATCCCACGGTCGCGCATGGCCGGCGTAGCTGCGCGCGCCGATCGAAAGCGCGCGATTGAGCAGGAAGTTCTTGAGCCGCCCTTCCTTCTCCACTGCCTTCAGGATGCGCTGGCGCAGCACCTCGAACAGGCGCGGCACGACGACCATGATCGTCGGGCGAACTTCTTCGATATTGGTGGCGAGCTTCTCCAGCCCCTCGGCATAGTAGATTTGCGCGCCGAGCCCGATCGGGAAGAGCTGGCCGCCGGTATGCTCGTAGGCATGGCTGGCGGGGAGGAAGGACAGGAAGATCTCGTCGTCCCAGCCGAAATCCTCGCTGATCAGCGCGGTGCAGGCCTCGATATTGTGCAGGATCGCGCCGTGATGCTGCATCACGCCGCGCGGCGCGCCGCCGGTGCCGGAGGTGTAGATGACGCAGGCGAGATCGTCGCGGGTGAAGTTTGCCTCCGCCGCGCAGGATTCGGCGTCCGCGGTCTCGGCGGCGATCAGCGCGTCGCGCTGATGGAATGCGACGGCGCCGCTCTGGCCGGCGGGCAGGCGCTCGATCGCGATCACATGCTCGCAGGCATTGGCGCGGATCGCGGCCGGCAGCAGCGGCTTCGCCAGCTTCGCGGTCGAGACGATCACCGCGCGGGCGCCTGAATCGTCGAGGATGTGCTGATGGTCGCGCTCGGTGTTGGTCGTGTAGGCCGGCACGGTGATGCAGCCCGCGGCCATGATCGCGAGATCGCTCGTCAGCCATTCGGGCCGGTTCTCGGACACGAGTATCACGCGGTCGCCCGGCTGCAGGCCGAGCCGCTTCAGCGCCGCCGCGAGCCGCGCGACGTCGCTCGCCGCCTCGCGCCAGCTCGTCGAGCGCCACGCCCCGTCGCGCTTCGCCCACAGGAAGGGCGCGTCGCCCTTCTCCCGCGCACGCGCGAAGAACATCGCCACCAGGTTCGGAAACTTTTCGAGCAGCCGCATAAATCCCCTCCGGGCGCACGGTTTTTCCCGCGTCGCTCCCGCCGAATCAATGCCTAGAGCGGATCGGGGCAGAACGGAACCGGGGACGGGAGCGCCATGCGACGGATCCTCCCCGTCAGGGGGGAGGAAAGACCGTCGTCATTCGGGAATCGCGACGCCTTCGCTGCGGGGGTCGGCGGCGCCGATCCAGCGGCCGTCGACGCGCTCGATCGCGTTCGCCTTGAAGCCCGAAGGAATGGGCACGACCTGGTGGCCCATCGCCCGAAGCTGCGGTGCCATCGCCTCGAGCCGGGTGCCCCGCTCGACCAGCACGCGGTCGCCCCATCCGAGGATGAAGGGCTGTGCGATCGCCTCCTGCGCGCTCATGCGCCAGTCGAGCACGCCGATGATCGCCTTGGCCACCTGCGCGATGATCGTCGGCCCGCCCGCCGCACCGACGGCGAGGCGGATGCTGCCGTCGGGATTGTAGACGATGGTCGGCGACATCGAGCTCATCGGCCGCTTGCCACCCTCGGGCCGGTTGGCGACCGGCGCGCCGTCGCGCACCGGGGCAAAGGTGAAGTCGGTGAGCTCGTTGTTGAGCACATAGCCGCCGACGGTCAGCCCCGAACCCCACGGCCCCTCGACCGTCGAGGTGTAGGAGGCGACGTTGCCGGCGCGATCGACGACGACGAAATGGGTGGTCGAACGGACCTCGGCCGAGGCCGCGGTGGTGCGCGCCGGCGCGCCCGGCGGGTTGCCCGCGCGCGCCTCGGCCAGCGCATGGTCCGGCGAGATAAGGGCCGAGCGGCCGGCGAGATAGGTCTCGTCCATCATGCCGGCGATCGGCACGTCGACATAGTCGGGATCGCCGATGAAGGTGTCGCGGTCGGCATAGGCGAGCCGCTCGGATTCGGCGATCAGGTGCCAGGCGACCGGGCTGTCCGGCCCCAGCGCGGAAAGATCGAAGCGCTCGAGCTGCTTCAGGATCTGGAAGACGGTGAGGCCGCCGGACGAGGGCGGACCCATGCCGCAGATGCGGTAGCCGCGATACGTGCCGCAGACCGCCGGACGCTCGTGGACCTGGTAGGCGGCAAGGTCGCCGGTCTCGATCACCGCCGGATTGCGCGGCGAATTGCGCGCGGTCTCGACCAGTGCCTGCGCGTTGGGGCCGACATAGAACCAGTCCGGCCCGAGCCGCGCGATCTGCTCCAGCGTCGCGGCGAGCTCGGGATTGCGAAGGATCGTGCCGACGGGCTTCGGCGTGCCGTCCGCCTCGTAATAATGATTGCGGCTCCATTCGCTCATCCGCGCGAGCGAATTTGGCGATTCGAGCGCGGCGCGCATCCGTGGCGTCATCGCAAAGCCATCGCGCGCGAGGCGGATCGCCGGCTCGAACAGCCGCGCCCAGGGCAGTCGGCCATGGTCCTCGTGCAGGCGCTCGATCAGGCGGATGTTGCCGGGCACGCCGACGCTGAGCCCGCCCGGCACGGCCTCGGCGTGCGGCCGCGGCTGGCCGTTGGCGTCGAGGAAATAGTTCGGGGTCGCCGCCATCGGCGCGGTTTCGCGCCCGTCGAGCGTCGATACCGTCTCGCTCGCCGCGTCGTGATAGACGAGGAAGCCACCGCCGCCGATGCCGGAGCTTTGCGGCTCAACCACGCTCAGCGCGAGCATCGTCGCCGCCGCCGCGTCGGCCGCGCTGCCGCCGGCGCGCAGGATCTCGACGCCCGCCGCGCTGGCGCGCGGATCGGCGGCGGAGACCATGCCCGTCGTGCTGGACGGCAGGTCGGCGTAGCGGCTCGCGCTGGCGGGGGCCTGGGGCGCCGCCGCCTGTGGCTGGGCCGGGCCGGCGGCGGCCAGCGCGCCGGCGAGCAGGGTCACGGAAAGCAAACGCTTCAGCATGCGTCAGGACCTCTCGGTTCCAATCGCCTCCTCCAAGCGCGCGAAGCCGTGGCGCGCAAGCAGAAGTTTCAATTCGCGATTGATCCGCCGGGCGATGCCCGGCCCCTCGTAGACCATCGCGGTATAGAGCTGGACGAGGCTCGCGCCGGCCAGGATTCGCTCGAACGCGTCGGCGGCGCTGGCGATGCCGCCGGCGGCGATCAGCGGCAGCGCGCCGCCGCTCGCGCGCGCGAAATCGCGGAGCCGGGCGAGCGCGAGCGGCTTCAGCGGCGCGCCGGAAAGCCCGCCCGCCTCGCCGCGATGGGGCGAGCGCAAGTGCGGGCGGCTCACCGTCGTGTTGGCGACGATCAGCGCATCGACGCGCCGGTCGATCGCGGTCCGCGCGATCGCCTCGATGTCGGCGGGCAGCAGGTCGGGCGCGACCTTGAGGAAGACCGGCGGGCCGGCGCCGCGCGCCTCGATCACCGCCTCGAGCAGCGCGTCGAGCGCGCCGGCGTCCTGCAGCGCGCGCAAACCGGGCGTGTTGGGCGAGGAGATGTTGACCGTCAGATAGTCGGCGACCCCGGTCATCGCCCGCACGCCAGCGGCATAGTCGGCGATCGCGGCGTCGCTGCCGGCGTTCTCCTTGTTGGCGCCGACATTGACGCCGAGGATGCCCGGCGAGGGGGCGGCGAGGCGCGGCAGCGCATCCGCCTGGCCGCGATTGTTGAAGCCCATGCGGTTGATGACGGCGCCGTCCTCCACGAGCCGAAACAGGCGCGGCCGCGCGTTGCCCTCCTGCGGGCGCGGGGTGAGCGTGCCGACCTCGACGAAGCCGAAGCCCAGCCCCAGCATCTGCCGCCAGACCTCGGCGTCCTTGTCGAAGCCGGCGGCGAGCCCGACGGGATTGGGAAAGTCGAGCCCGGCGACGCGCACCGCCAGCGCCGGATCGGCGGCGCCCGGCCGGCGAGGCTTCGCGCGCTTGAGCGCCGCGATCGTCAGGGCGTGCGCCCGCTCCGCGTCGAGCGCGAAAGCGAGCGGCCGCACAAGAGGATAAAGCGCCATGGCGCCGCGCCTATGGCACAGAAAAACCGCGCCCGCGAGTGGCGGGGCTGGAGGGACCGCAAGGCATGGTTTCGGCCGATCCCCCGCGAGGCTGCCGCCACGCGCGCGGCAACGGGCGCGCAGAAATCCCTTGATTCCGCGCCGCCGGCCGCCCACATGGCCAATCGGAACGAATCGCTCCGATTTGGTCGATGCGGGGCGGTTCTGGCGCCGGGGAGGGCGCTGGAGAGTCTATGCGTCTGACGAGTCTTGCCGATTATGCCGTCGTGATGATGGCCGCCGCCGCGCGCTGCGCGCCGGGTACGCGGCTGTCGGCGACCCTGCTCGCGGAGGAGACGGGAATCCCACTCCCCACCGCGCAGAAGCTGACCCAGCGCCTCGCCGCCGCCGGTTTGCTCGAGACGGCGCGCGGCAGCGGCGGCGGCTTTCGCCTCACCCGCGCCGCCAGCGAGATCAGCCTCGCCGACATCATCGAGGCGGTCGAGGGCCCGATCGGCATGACCGCCTGCGTCGATCATGACCGCAGCGATTGCGCGCTTGAAAGCTGCTGCCAGATCCGCCCGCATATGAGCGTCGTCAACGGCGCGGTGCGCGGCGCGCTCGCCGCCGTCTCGCTCAACCAGCTCGCGGAGGCGGGGCAGTGAGCGACGTCCGCAATCGCGAGGCGATCGAGGCCGCGGCGCGCGCGGCGAAGTACGAATGGGGCTTCACCAGCGCCGTCGAGCAGGAGTTCGCGCCCAAGGGCCTGAACGAGGACGTCGTCCGCTTCATCTCGGCGAAGAAGAACGAACCGGAATGGATGCTGGACTGGCGGCTCAAGGCCTATCGGGCCTGGCTCGAGATGGAGGAGGTCACCTGGGCCAAGCTGAACATCCCGCCGATCGATTTCCAGGACGCCTATTATTACGCCGCGCCCAAGGCGAAGCCGAAGCTTTCCTCGCTCGACGAGCTCGATCCGGAAATCCGCCGCACCTACGAGAAGCTCGGCATCCCGATCGAGGAGCAGAAGGTGCTCGCCGGCGTCGAGGGCGCGAAGAAGGTCGCGGTCGACGCGGTGTTCGACAGCGTCAGCGTCGCCACCACGTTCCGCGAGGAGCTGAAGGCGGCGGGCGTCATCTTCCTCTCGATCAGCGAGGCGATCCGCGAGCATCCGGAGCTGGTCCGCAAATATCTCGGCAGCGTGGTGCCGCAGCGCGACAATTTCTACGCCTGCCTCAACAGCGCGGTCTTCTCGGACGGCACCTTCGTCTACGTGCCGGAGGGGGTGCGCTGCCCGATGGAGCTGTCCACCTATTTCCGCATCAATGCGGAGAATACCGGCCAGTTCGAGCGCACGCTGATCATCGCCGACAAGGGCAGCTACGTTTCCTATCTGGAAGGCTGCACCGCGCCGCAGCGCGACGAGAACCAGCTCCATGCGGCGGTGGTCGAACTCTACGCGCACGAGGACGCGGAGATCAAATATTCCACCGTCCAGAACTGGTATCCCGGCGACGAGCAGGGCCGCGGCGGCATCTACAATTTCGTCACCAAGCGCGCGCTCTGCGCCGGCGCGCGCTCGAAGGTGTCGTGGACGCAGGTGGAGACCGGCTCGGCGATCACCTGGAAATATCCCTCCTGCATCCTCAAGGGCGAGGAGAGCGTCGGCGAATTCTATTCGGTCGCGCTCACCAACAATTTCCAGCAGGCCGACACCGGCACCAAGATGATCCACCTGGGCTCGCGCTCGCGCTCGACGATCGTGTCGAAGGGGATCAGCGCCGGCAAGTCGAACAACACCTATCGCGGGCTGGTGCGCGTGCTCGGCAATGCCGAGGGGGTGCGCAACTTCACCCAGTGCGATTCGCTGCTGCTCGGCGACCAGTGCGGCGCCCACACCGTGCCCTATATCGAGGTGCGCAACCCGACCGCGCAGATCGAGCATGAAGCCACGACATCGAAGATTTCAGACGACCAGCTCTTCTACGCGATGAGCCGCGGCCTCTCCCAGGAGGATGCCGTCGCCCTCATCGTCAACGGCTTCGCCCGCGAGGTGCTCCAGCAGCTGCCGATGGAGTTCGCGGTGGAGGCGCAGAAGCTGCTCGGCATCAGCCTCGAGGGGAGCGTGGGATGAGACCAGGCCGCTGCCCCAGCCCCGCGTCCAGCCGGTTCAGTCATTTGGTGTTCTGATGCTCAAGATCGACAACCTCCACGCCGCCGTCGACGGCAAGCCGATCCTCAAGGGGATCAGCCTCGCGATCAACGCGGGCGAGATCCACGCCATCATGGGGCCGAACGGGTCGGGCAAGTCCACCCTCGCCTATGTCCTCGCCGGCCGGCCGGGCTATGAGGTGACGGAAGGCTCGGTGACGTTCGAGGGGCGGGATCTGCTCGCCCTCGAGCCGCACGAGCGCGCCGCGCTCGGGATCTTTTTGGGCTTCCAGTACCCGGTCGAGATTCCGGGCGTCTCGACCGCGCAGTTCCTGCGCACCGCGCTCAACGCCCAGCGCAGCGCGCGCGGGGAGGCGGAGCTTTCGGCGGGCGACTTCCTGCGCCTCGCCCGCGCCCAGGCCGACGCGCTCGCCCTGCCGCAGGAGATGATGAAGCGCGCGGTGAACGTCGGCTTTTCCGGCGGCGAGAAGAAGCGCGGCGAGATGGTGCAGATGGGCCTGCTCGATCCGGCGCTCGCCATTCTCGACGAGACCGATTCCGGCCTCGACATCGACGCGCTGCGCGTCGTCGGCGAGGGCATCAACCGGATCATGCGCAAGCCCGACAAGGCGGTGCTGCTGATCACCCACTATCAGCGCCTGCTCGACATCGTCGAACCCGATTTCGTCCATGTTCTCGCCGGCGGCCGCATCGTCCGCTCGGGCGGGGCGGAGCTCGCGCGCGAGCTCGAGCGGGAGGGCTATGCGGAGCTGGTCGCGTGACGCTGCTCACCCTTCCGTCCCCGCGCGAGGAGGCGTGGCGCTGGAGCGATCTGTCGGCGCTGCCAAAGCTGGCCGCCGTCGCGCCCACCGGCGCGGTGCCGGAGGCGCTGCCCTGGATCGAGGGCGGGCCCGAGGGGCCGCGCCTCGTCTTCGTTGACGGCACCTTTGACCCCGACCGCTCCGATCCGCGTGGCGTGTCGGTCTCGCCCGCCCGCTATCGTCCCGGCCACCAGCCGCTCGCCGACCTCGCCGGCGCGACGGCGCGAGCGGGCTATGCGGTCGCGCTCGGGCCGGACGAGGCGGTCGCCGGGCTGGTCCAGATCGTCCACATCTCTACCGGCGGCGCCGCGCACGTCTCGAACCGGATCGCGCTCGCGGCGGGCGCCGAAGTCTCGGTCATCGAAACCCATGTCGGCGGCGGCTGGAGCAATGCGAGCGCGCTTTTCGAGCTTGGGCCCGGCGCGCGGCTCCGGCGCGTGCTGCGCGTGCTGAAGGCAGGCGGCGCGCATACCGATTTCGTGATGGCCCGGCTCGACGAGTGCGCCGGCTACGATGCCGCCGCGGTGGTCACCGGCGCGGAGAGCGCGCGGATCGAGCACGAGGTCGATCTCGCCGGCGCGGGCGCCCGTGCGGAGGTGGGCGGCGCGCTGCTCGCGCGCGGGGCCGAGAAGCTGGAGGGGGTCACCGTGCTGCGCCACCTGGCGGTCGGCGGCGCCAGCCGCCAGGTCTGGCGCTCGGTCGCCGACGATCGCGCCAGCGCCTCGGTCGCGGCCCGCGTCGAGGTCGCGCGCGGCGCGCAGAAGACCGACGCCGAGCAGAACCTCAAGGGCCTGCTGCTCGATCGCGGCGCGACGATCAACGCCAAGCCGGAGCTGGAGATTTTCGCCGATGACGTGAAGTGCGCCCATGGCGCCAGCGTCGGTGAGCTGGACCGGGAAGCCCTCTTCTATCTCGAAAGCCGCGGCGTCACGCCCGCGCAGGCGCGCGGCCTGCTGACCCGCGCCTTTGTCGCCGACGCGCTCGACCGGATCGGCGAGGAGGCCGTCCGCGCCGCCTGCTACGCCGATGCCGGGAAATGGTTCGGAGGCGCGAATGAATAGCGCCGGAAGGCTCGGCCTGCTGCGCGAGGGGAAGGATGCGGGGACGCTCGGCCGCCGCGCCGATTTCCCGGCGATTCCCGACGGCTGGTCCTATCTCGACAGCGCCGCCACCGCCCAGAAGCCGCGCGCCGTGATCGAGGCGATCGAGAAGGCCTATGCGCGCGACTATGCCACCGTCCATCGCGGCGTCTACCAGCGCTCGGCCGAGATGACGCTCGCCTTCGAGGCGGCGCGCGCGCGGGTCGCGGCGTTCATCGGCGCGCTCGCCCCCGAGGAGGTCGTGTTCGTGCGCGGCGCCACCGAGGGCATCAATCTGGTCGCCCAGAGCTGGGGCGGCGCGAACCTGAAGCCGGGCGACCGCATCCTGCTCTCGATGCTCGAGCATCACAGCAACATCGTGCCGTGGCAGCTGATCGCCGAGCGCACCGGCGCCGCGATTGACGTCGTTCCGCTCACCGCCGACCAGCGCATCGATCTCGACGCCATGGAGGCGATGATCCGCCCGGAGCACAAGCTGGTGGCGCTCGCCCACGTCTCCAACGTGCTCGGCAGCGTGCTCGACGCGCGGCGCGCGGCGCGGATCGCGCATGGCGTCGGCGCGAAGCTGCTGCTCGACGGCTGCCAGGCGGTGCCGCGCATGGGCGTGGACGTGATCCAGCTCGGCTGCGATTTCTACGTCTTTTCCGGCCACAAGCTCTACGGACCGACCGGGATCGGCGTGCTCTGGGCGCGGCGGGAGATCCTGGACGCGATGCCGCCGTGGCAGGGCGGCGGCGCGATGATCGACAAGGTGACGTTCGAAAAGACCAGCTTCCTGCCGCCCCCGGCGCGGTTCGAGGCGGGAACGCCGCACGTCGCCGGCGTCGTTGGCCTCCATGCCGCGATCGACTATGTCGCATCGGTCGGCTTGGACGAGATCGAGGCGCACGAGGCGGCGCTGGTGCGCGAGGCACGCGAGGCGCTGCGCGGCATCAACGCGCTCACCTTGTTCGGGCCGGAGGATTCCGCCGGCATCGTCAGCTTCGCGATCGAGGGGGTTCATCCCCATGACATCGGCACCATATTGGATGAAAGCGGCGTCGCGATCCGCGCCGGGCACCATTGCGCCCAGCCGCTGATGACCGCGCTCGGCGTAGAGGCGACCGCGCGGGCGAGCTTCGGCATCTATAGCGAGCGGCGCGACATCGAGGCGCTCGTCGCCGGGATCGATCGGGTAAGGAAGATTTTCGGGTGAACGAGGAGCGCAGGATCGAAGTCGAGGAAGTGGACGGTGTGCCGTCGCCGCTCAAGGCGCGCGTGTCGGACGCGCCAGAGGGCTTCGCGCGCAAGCGGGACTATCTCGACGGCTTCCTGTCGCAGAAGCCGAAGCCGCTGTCCGACACCGCGCCGGGCGGCGCGCTCTATGACGCCGTGATCGAGGCGCTCAATGACATCTACGACCCCGAAATCCCGGTGAACATCTACGATCTGGGGCTGGTCTATGGCGTCGAAATCTCGCCGGAGCATCATGTGAAGGTGCGGATGACGCTGACCACGCCGCACTGCCCCGTGGCCGAATCGATGCCGGGCGAGGTGGAGCTTCGCCTCGGCGCGGTGCCGGGGGTGGGCGACGTTGAGGTCGAGCTGGTCTGGGACCCGCCCTGGGATCCTGGCAAGATGAGCGAGGAAGCGCGGCTGGAGCTGGGGCTGCTATGATCGCGTTTGGCGACACCCGGCTGCCGCGCGAGAAAGGTGGAATGTCGGCATGAGCACGAAGACCGAAAACCGCGCGCGGCCGGCGGTCGTGACGCTGACCCCCACCGCCGAGGCGCGCATCGCCGAGCTGATGGCGCAGGCGCCGGAAGGCGCGATTGGCGTCAAGCTCTCGACGCCGCGACGCGGCTGCTCGGGCCTGGCCTATTCGGTCGATTACGTCACCGAGGCCGATCCTTTCGACGAGCGGATCGACACGCCCGGCGGCCCCTTCTTCATCGACGGCGCGTCGGTGCTCTATCTCGTCGGCTCGACGATGGACTGGCGCGAGGACGATTTCACCGCCGGCTTCCTCTTCGACAATCCGAACGCGACCGGCACCTGCGGCTGCGGCGAGAGCTTCACGGTCTAGGGCGCGCTGCCCTCAGAGCCGAAAGCGAGCCGCAGCGCGAGCCCGTAATCGCCTGGCATCGCCGCGACATGGCCCGGCTGGCGCCGGTAATAGGCGTTGGCGGTGAGCGTCGCCCGGTCCCCGAACAGGCCGATGCGATAGGCGGCCTCGACGTTGATCTCGCGCCCCGTCGGCGCGAGGCTGAACATCCGCCGCTCGTAGCCGACGCCGAGCGTCGCATAGTCGTAGGACACGGGCACATCGAGCGCATAGCCACCCGAGCGCACCCGCAGCGGCTGCATCACGCGCAGCGCCAGCTCGTCGCCGCGCCGGAAGGCATCGCCCCGCGCGAGGTCGAACGACCAAGTGTCGGTCCGGAGATACCCGCCGCTGACCAGGCCGTTCCCGCCGGGCATCCGCGTCCAGCCCCGCCGCCAGCGTGCGCCGGTCCGCCAGCCTGCGCCGAGCTCGACGCGCGCTGTGCCGTCGAGGAACCAGCTCGTTGCCCCGCCCGGCGCGAGCGAGAAGCGGCCGCCGAGCACCGTCTCCGTTTCATCGAGCCGGGTTGCGCCCAGGGTCAGGAAGGCGGGGCCGAACCGGCGATCAAGCGTCAGCGCGGCGAGCCGGTAGGTCGGCGCCGGCAGGCCCTCCCGGAGCGCGAACTGCTCGACCTCGCCCCGCTCGCCCGTCAGAGTCAGGCCGATCCCGCCAAGATCGTGGCGGATGCCGAAGCTGGCGCCGCCATCGGTATAGAAGCCGGCGCGCTCCATCGGGTCGCGCGCGACGAGGAAGGGGAGCGTCTCGGCCTGCTGCAGCCGCCGCTGGAGCGTGCGGCCGCTCTCGGAGATCCCGAAGGCGATCGCCGTGCGCGGGCCGATCCGGCTGAGCACATGGCTCGCCAGCGCCCGCGCCGCGCGCGCCTCGTCCATCGACAGGCCGGTGCGCGCGAAACTCGCCGGCATCGGGACGATGCCCCCGCCCCGCACCGACAGCGACACCAGCGTCGGCCCGATCCGCGTCACGGCGGTCGACACGTCCTGACGCAGCCTCTGCTCCAGCGGCCGCTGCTGCGGCGCGGCGGCCAGGCGCTGCGCGATGTCCGCCACATAGGCGCGCGAGAAGCCGTCGAGGAAGACGACGCCCGCCATGCGCGGCCGCGCATCGCCCATCGGCCCGGACAGCTCGCCGCCGCCGAGATCGGTGATCGCGATCCGTGAGCCGGCGAGCGTCACGGTCCCCTGCGGCTCGAAGGCGCGGCGGATGTTGAGGATGCCGTGCCCGAACGTTGCATCGACGCCGGGGACCCCCGCGTCGTCGGCGGTGGAGAGCAGCAATTCGGCGATCTCCGCGCCGGTGAGGTTGGGGAAGGCGCTGGCGAGCAGCGCCGCCGCGCCACTGATGATCGGCGCGGAGAAGGAGGTGCCGCTCCAGAGGAAGCTCGCGCCGGTCTGGTCCGGCGCGCGCACGGAGACGCCGAGCGCGGCGAGATAGAAATTCGCGCTGGCTCCGGCGCGGTTGGAGAAGGAGGCGATGTCGCCTCGCGAATCGACTGCTCCGGCGATGATCACCTGCCGCCCGCTGGCGCGCGCGGCGATCTGCGCGGCGAAGGGGTCGGGATCGGCGTCGGACTCGTTGCCGGCCGAGACCACGATCACCATGCCCGCCTGCACCGCCCGCGCGACCGCGTCGATCACCGACTGGCCGACGCCGTCGCCGCCCAGCGAGATGTTGACGACGCGCGCGCCGTTGTTGCGGGCGATGTCGATTGCACGCGCGATGTCGCCGTCCCGGTGCGTGCAGCCATCGTCGGGGTCGCAGTCGGTCGGGTCGGCGGTGTTGAGCGAGATGATCGTCGATTCGAACGCGACGCCGACGATGCCGCTGCCGTTGCGGTTGGCGGCGATGACCGCGGTGACGGCGGTGCCGTGCCCCTCCTCGTCGGTGACGCCGCGATTGGCGGCGACATCCTGGCTCGCCGGGTCGATCCGCCCGGTGAACTCGGCGAGGTTCGGGTTCACGCCCGTGTCGATCACCCCGACCTTGACGTTCCGCCCGGTCGCGCCGTCCTGCCACGCCGCGATCGCGCCCGACGAGACCGCCCCATTCGAGCGGCGATATTCCGCGTCGTCGAAATTGGTCGGCGGCGGTGACGGCGGCGGAGGCGAGGGCGGCGGCGGCGGCGGTGGCGGCGGGGAGGAAATCGGGTTCGGGCGGGCCGTTCCCCCGCCCCCGCCACAGCCGGCCAGCGCCAGCGCCGCGGCGCAGACCGAAAGGACCAGCACCGTCCGCGTACGCCGTCTCGTCATCGCGCTTCCCCTCGAACGCCCACGCACATAGCCTCGTGGCGCTTTCGGTTTTTTTAAAAGGCTCTTTGGGCTAGGTGCGGGCCATGAATCCCGGCCTGGCGCACGTCGAAACCTGGATTTTCGATCTCGATAACAGCCTCTATCCGGCCTCGGCCGACCTGTTCGCGCTCATCGATCTACGCATGGGCGAGTATATCTGCCGCCTGCTCGGCTGCAACGCGGAAACGGCGCGGCGCGTGCAGAAGGATTATTTCCGTCGCCATGGCACCACGCTCGCCGGCCTGATGCGCGAGCACGGTGTCGATCTGCACGATTTCCTCGCCTTCGTCCACGACGTCGATCTCGCGCGTCTCACCGCCGACGAGACCCTCGTCGCCGCGCTTGATGCGCTGCCGGGGCGCAAGTACGTCTTCACCAACGCGAGCGAGGACTATGCCTGCCGCGTGCTGGAGCGGCTCGGCCTCGCCAACGCCTTCGACGGCCTGCACGACATCCACGCGATGAACTATGTGCCCAAACCCGATCCGGCGAGCTATTCCGCGCTGTGCGCCCGCTACGACATCGATCCCGCGCGGGCGATCTTCGCGGACGACATGGCGCGCAACCTTGCACCGGCCAAGGCGCTCGGCATGGCGACGCTTTGGATTGACAACGGATCGGAACAGGCGGGCGGGCTCGCCGGGCCCGATTTCGTCGATTACAGGACCAGCGACATCGCCGTCTGGCTCGGCGAGGTGACAGGGATGGCCACGACATGACCGACAATCTGAGGGACGTGATCGAGCGCGCCTGGGAGATGCGCGATTCGATCGGCACGGAAACCGGGGGCGAGATCCGCTTCGCGGTCGATCGCGCGCTCGCCTTGCTCGATTCGGGCCAGGCGCGAGTCGCGCAGCAGGGGCCGGAGGGCTGGATGGTCAACCAGTGGCTGAAGAAGGCGGTGCTGCTCTCCTTCCGGCTCAGTCCGATGGCGCCGATCGCCGGCGGCCCCGGCGGCGCCTTCTGGTACGACAAGGTGCCATCCAAGTTCCTCGGCATGAGCGAGGCCGACTTCGCGGCCGCGGGCTTTCGCGCGGTGCCGGGCGCGATCGTGCGCCGCGGCGCCTATATCGCGCCGGGCGCGGTGCTGATGCCCTGCTTCGTCAATATCGGCGCCTATGTCGGCGAGGGCACGATGGTCGATACCTGGGCGACGGTGGGCAGCTGCGCGCAGATCGGCCGCAACGTCCACATTTCGGGCGGCGCCGGCATCGGCGGCGTGCTCGAACCGCTCCAGGCCGGCCCGGTGGTGATCGAGGACGATTGCTTCATCGGCGCCCGCTCCGAGGTCGCCGAGGGCGTTATCGTGGAGCAGGGCGCGGTGCTGTCGATGGGCGTGTTCATCGGCGCCTCGACCAAGATCGTCGATCGCGCGACCGGGGAGGTCTTCACCGGCCGCGTCCCCGCTTATTCGGTGGTGGTGCCGGGAACGCTGCCGGGCAAGGACGGCGGCCCCGGCCTCGCCTGCGCCGTTATCGTCAAGCGCGTGGACGCGAACACGCGCGCCAAGACCGGGATCAACGAGCTGCTCAGGGACTAGGCGCGCCGGGATCAGGACTCCGCGCCGCCCTGCGCCTCGCGCAGCAGGTTGGCGATACGCTGGCTGTCCCACTCGGCGCGGCCGACCATCCGCCACACCTCCTTGCCGTCGGCGTCATAGAGGATCGTCGTCGGCAGCGTGTCGAGCTGGAGGCTCGTCATCAGCGTCATCCGGCTGTCCTGGTAGGCGGCCAGGTTGCTCACGTCGTGCCGGGCGAGGAAGTTCACCACGTCCGCGTGGCTGCCCGTGTCCTGGCTGACGGCGATCACCTTCAGCCCGTCGGGCCGGCTCTGACCGGCAAGCGCATCGAGCGAGGGCAGCTCGATGATGCACGGGCCGCACCAAGTCGCCCACATGTTGACGAGCAACGGGTGGCCGCGGAAGTCGGCGAGGCGGACCTCGTTGCCCTCCGGCCCGGCGAAGGGCTGGTCCGGCGCGGGCGTGCCGGCATGGCTGCGGTCGAGGATGCCGGTCGGATATTCGTCGGCGGGGCGGTTGCCGGCCGCTGCGGCCTCCAGGCCGTTCGCTTCGTTTGCTTGCGACGCGGCGGCGTTCTGCCTATCGCATCCGGCCAGCATGAGGCCCAGAGCGAGGCCGGGGAGAAAAGCGATCGAAAGCCGCAAGGATCAGCACTCCAACGCGATGTGGGGCGGGCGCTTCGCGGAAGGCCCGTCCGCGCTGATGCGCGAGATAAATGCCTCCATCGCCTTCGACAAGCAACTGTGGCGGCAGGATATCGCTGCCTCGAAGGCGCATGCGGCGATGCTGGGCGCCCGAGGCATCGTCTCCGCCGCCGACGTCGCGGCGATTCTCGCGGGGCTGGAGAAGATCGCCGCCGAATATGAAGCGAGCGGCGTACCGGAGGATCCGGCGCTCGAGGACATCCACATGCACGTCGAGGCGCGGCTCGCCGAGCTGATCGGGCCAGCGGCGGGGCGGCTGCACACGGCGCGCTCGCGCAACGACCAGGTCGCGACCGACTTCCGCCTGTGGGTGCGCGATGCGATCGACGAAGTGGACGCGGCCCTCGCCGCGCTCCAGCGCGTGCTGGTCGTCCGCGCCGAGGAGCATGTCGATGCGATCATGCCCGGCTTCACCCACCTTCAGTCGGCGCAGCCGGTGACGCTCGGCCACCATTTCATGGCCTATTACGAGATGCTGCGGCGCGACCGTTCGCGCTTCGCGGCCGCGCGGGCGCGCCTCAACGAATGCCCGCTCGGCTCCGCCGCGCTCGCCGGCACCGGCTTTCCGATCGACCGCGAGGCGACGGCGCGCGCGCTCGGCTTCGATCGGCCGACCGCCAATTCGCTGGACGCGGTGTCGGACCGCGACTTCGCGCTCGACTATCTCATGGCCGCGACCCAGTGCGCGCTCCACCTCTCGCGTCTCGCCGAGGAGTTCATCCTCTGGGCGAGCCAGCCCTTCGGCTTCCTCAAGCTTGCCGACAGCTTCTCGACCGGCTCGTCGATCATGCCGCAGAAGCGCAACCCCGACGCGGCCGAGCTGGTGCGCGGCCATTCGGGCCGCATCGCCGGCTTGATGGTTGCGCTGGTCACGACCATGAAAGGCCTGCCGCTCGCCTATTCGAAGGACATGCAGGACGATAAAGAGCCGGTGTTCCAGGCGCACGACCTGCTGGTCATCTCGCTCGCCGCGATGGCGGGCATGGTCGAATCCAGCGGCTTCGACACGAACCGGATGCGCGCGGCGGCGGCGGCGGGGCACCCGACCGCGACCGACCTTGCCGACTGGCTGGTGCGTGTCGCCGACGTGCCGTTCCGCGAGGCGCACCATATTTCGGGGCGCTGCGTGCGCCTCGCCGACGAGCGCGGCGTCGCGCTGTGGGACCTGTCGCTCGACGAGCTTCAGGCCGTCGATTTCAGGATCGACGCGCGCGTTTTCGATGTGCTTTCGCTCGACGCTTCGGTTAGAAGCCGCACCAGCTTCGGCGGCACCGCGCCGGCCGGGGTCGCCGCGCGGATCGAGGCGGCGAAAGCGGCGTTGGGAATGGCGTGATGCGGCTGGCTTCGGCGATCCTCCTCCTGCTCGGCCTTGCCGGCTGCGGCCTCGAGCGGCCGCTCGGGCCGCCGCAGGGTAGATCGATGCCGGTCGCGCCGCGCATGGCCGCCCGCGCGCCGGGCGTCGACGACCTCCTGACGCCGCCGCCCACGGCGCGGCCCGACCGGATCGACGAGTTGCTGCGCCGCTCGGAGGTGCGCGAGGACGATCATTTCGACCTGCCGCCCCCCGATCGGCCGACCGACGTCGTCAATCAGGTGAACGATCAACCGCAATGAGGCCCGTTCGTACCGCTGTCTTTCCCGTTGCCGGACTCGGCACGCGCATCCTTCCCGCCAGCAAGGCGATGCCGAAGGAGATGCTGACCGTCGTCGACAAACCCCTGATCCAGTACGCGATCGAGGAGGCGCGCGAGGCCGGGATCGAGCGTTTCGTTTTCGTCACCGGGCGCGGCAAGGGCGCGCTCGAGGACCATTTCGACATCGCCTTCGAGCTTGAAACGACGATGCAGGCGCGCGGCAAGAGCCTGGCGCCGCTCGCCGGCACCCGCTTCCCGCCGGGCGCGATCGTCTCGGTGCGCCAGCAGGAGCCGCTCGGACTCGGCCATGCGGTGTGGTGCGCGCGCCATATCGTCGGCGACGAGCCCTTCGCGGTGCTCCTCCCCGACGAGCTGATGCTCGGAAGCCCCGGCTGCCTCGCGCAGCTGGTGGCCGCCTATGAGAAGGTCGGCGGCAATGTCGTCTCGGTGCTCGAAGTGCCGCCGGAGGAGACGCATCGCTACGGCGTCGTCGATCCCGGCCGGCGCGACGGGCCGCTGGTCGAAATCAAGGGACTGGTCGAAAAGCCAGCGCCCGGCACCGCGCCCTCCAACCTGATGCTGCCCGGACGCTACATCCTCCAGCCGGAGGTGATGAAGCTGCTCGACCGGCAGGAGAAGGGCGCCGGCGGCGAAATCCAGCTGACCGACGCGATGGCCAGGCTGATCGGCGAGCAGCCCTTCCACGGCCTCGTCTTCGATGGCGAGCGCCACGATTGCGGCAACACCGCCGGCTTCGTCATCGCCAACCTCGCCCTCGCCCTCGGCCGCGAGGACATCGGCCCCAGCGTGCGCGCCTTCGTCGAGGGGCTGGAGCGCGATTGAGCGCGGACGGCCATCGGCCTTCGCGATCTCGGTGAACCCTCTCCCGCCGGGGAGAGCGGGTGGCGCGGCGAAAGGACGCGCCCGCTCAGGCCTCCAGTTCGATGTCCCAGTAGAGATAGTCGCGCCAGCTTTCGTGGAGATAGCCGGGCGGGAAGGAGCGGCCGTGGTCGAGCAGCTGCCAGCTCGTCGGCCGGTAGGGCCGGCGGTGAAGCTGCATGTGCGCTTCGTCCGGCGTGCGCCCGCCCTTCCTGAGGTTGCACGGCGCGCAGGCGGTGGTGACGTTCTCCCAGGTCGTCCGCCCGCCCTGCGCGCGCGGCACGACATGGTCGAAGGTGAGGTCGCTGGTCGCCCCGCAATATTGGCAGGTGAAGCGGTCGCGCAGGAACAGGTTGAACCGGGTGAAGGCGGGATATTCGGAGGGGCGCACATATTGCCGGAGCGCGATCACGCTCGGCAGCGGCATCTCGAAATTGGGGCTGCGCACCGTGCGCTGATATTGCGCGACGATGTCCACCCGTTCGAGGAACACGGCCTTGATCGCGGTCTGCCAGGGCCAGAGGCTGAGCGGGTAATAGCTCAGCGGGGTATAGTCCGCGTTCAGCACCAGCGCCGGGCAACTGTCAGGATGCCGGAGGAGATCGGGGTGATACAAGGCGCTCAAACTCCCGCTTCGCGGAGCAATCCGGGACGCCGTCCCCGAGCCTGTCGCACCCAGAACGAGGAAGAAAGCGGTTGCCCGTCTTCTCCTGTTCGTCACGCCACCTATTGTTCGCGTGACGTCATGATGACACCATAGCTTGTGACTCCGGGTCAAGACTTCACATGCAGCCGGTAACCCGCTTCGCGCCGAGCCCGACCGGACGGTTGCATCTCGGCCACGCCTATTCGGCGCTGCTCGCGCACGATTTCGCGCGCGCGCGCGGCGGCGCCTTCCTGCTCAGGATCGAGGATATCGACCCGGGCCGCTCGCGCGCCGAGCATGTCGATGCGATCATTTCCGATCTCATCTGGCTCGGCCTCGAATGGGACGGCGAGATCGTCTACCAGTCGGAGCGGCTCGCGCTCTACGCCGAGGCGCTCGACCGGCTGAAGGCGATGGGTCTCCTCTATCCCTGCTTCTGCACGCGCGCCGACATCGCCGCGAGCGCGAGCGCGCCGCACGGCGGCGCGGCGGGGGAACCGGCGGGCCCGCTCTATCCCGGCACCTGCGGGGGCCTGCGCCAGCCGGATCTCTCGCGCCCGCACGCCTGGCGGCTCGACATGGCGAAGGCGGTCGCGCGCGTGGGCAGCGGGCTCGCATGGACCGATCATGGCGCGGAGATCCGCGCCGCGCCGGAGGCGTTCGGCGACGTCGTCCTCGCCCGCAAGGACGCGCCGGCGAGCTATCACCTCGCCGTCACCATCGACGATGCCGCGCAGGGCGTGACCGATATCGTGCGCGGGCGTGACCTTTTCGCCTCCACGCACGTCCACCGCCTGCTGCAGGCGCTGCTCGATCTGCCCACTCCCGCCTATCACCACCACGACCTGCTGACCGGCGCCGACGGCCGGCGGCTCGCCAAGCGACGCGGCGCGCCGGCGCTCGCCGACCTGCGCGCGGCCGGCATCGATCCGGGCGAGCTCGTCGCGAGCCTCCGGCGCGGCGAACTTCCGGCTGGATATTCGCTGGCGGATGCCTAGATAGGCCGAATGACCTGGCTGCTCGCCCTCCTGATCGTCGGCTTCGCGCTGGCCACGCTCTACATCCTCATCAAGGGCGTCGTCGGCATGGCGCAGCAAAAGGACATCATTGGCAAGCGCTCGCAGGACCTGATGCGCAAGCGCGTGATGTTCCAGGCCATCACGATCCTGTTCGCGGTGCTGCTGCTGCTCGTCCTCGGGACCGGCCGCGGCTAGCGGGCGGGGCGATGGTCCGTCTCAACAAGATCTACACGCGCACCGGCGATGCCGGCGAGACCGGGCTCGTCGATGGCTCGCGCGTGCCCAAGTCCGACCCGCGCCTCGCCGCGATCGGCGACGTGGACGAAGCCAATTGCGCGATCGGCGTCGCGCTCGCCGCGCTGGGCGACGCGCAGGCGAAGGCGATGCTGGGGCGCATCCAGAACGAGCTGTTCGATCTCGGCGCCGATCTCGCGACGCCGGGCGAGAATTTCGCGCCGACCGACATGGCGCTGCGCATCGCGCAGGAGCAGATCGACCGGCTGGAGCGCGAGATCGACGCGATGAACGCCGAGCTGGAGCCGCTGCGCAGCTTCATCCTGCCCGGCGGCGGGCAGGGCGTCGCCCAACTCCATCTCGCCCGCGCCGTCACGCGTCGGGCGGAGCGAAGCGCCGTCGCGGCCGCGCGGCACGAGCCGCTCAACCCGCTCGCGCTCGCCTATCTCAACCGCCTGTCGGATCATCTGTTCGTGCTGGCGCGTTGGCTCGCCCGTGATGCGGGCGGCGCCATCCTCTGGCAGCCGGGAGCGACCCGGGCGGGCTGACATCCGTTCTGCTTTTGTGCGATACGGCCCGCGAGGGAGACCGACCATGGCGACACTGGCGCGGCCCGACCGGGCCACCGGCCTGGCGGCCCGTTTCGCCGAGGTGCGCGGGCTGAGCCGGGCGATCGCCGCGCCGCTCTCCGACTCCGACGCGACGATCCAGCCGATGCCGGACGCCTCGCCGGCCAAGTGGCATCTCGCGCACACCAGCTGGTTCTTCGAAACCTTCGTGCTGCGCGATCACGTGCCCGGCTATCGGCCGCACGACGAACGCTGGGCCTATCTGTTCAACTCCTATTATGACGGAGAGGGCGCGCGCCACGCGCGGCCGCGGCGGGGAATGCTGAGCCGACCATCGCTCTCCGAAGTGCTCGGATGGCGCGAGGCGGTGGAGGCGGCGCTGCTCGCCGCGCTGCCGGACCTGCCCGGCGAGGCGCTCGACCTGGTCGAGCTCGGCCTCCACCACGAGCAGCAGCATCAGGAACTGATCCTGATGGATATCAAGGCGACCTTCTTCGAAAACCCGCTCCGCCCGGCGATGTGGCCGTCGCCCGCGTCCGTCGCCGCGTCCGCGCCGGCGATTGGCTGGATCGAGTCCGCGCCGGGCCTGATCGAGATCGGGGCCGGCCCCTCGACTGCGCTCGGGACAGGCTTCTCCTTCGATTGCGAGCGACCGCGGCACAAGGTCTTCGTCGGCCCCCATGCGCTTGCCGACCGGCCGGTGACCAACGGCGAATGGGCCGATTTCATCGCCGATGGCGGCTATCGCGATCCCTTGCTCTGGCTTTCGGACGGCTGGGCCTGGGTCCGGCAGCACGGGATCGAGGCGCCGCTCTACTGGATCGAGACGGGGGATGGCTGGGCGCGCTTCGGGCTCGACGGCGTGCGGCCGATCGACCCAGCCGCGCCGGTCTGTCACGTCAGCTACTACGAGGCCGGGGCCTATGCCCGTTGGGCCGGCGCGCGGCTGCTGACCGAGGCGGAATGGGAACATGCCGCCGCCGCCGCCGATCCGCTGTCCGGCCACCAGCTCGACGCGGCCGGGCCGGTCGAGCCGCGTCCGACTCCGGCGGGCGAGGACGCGCGCGATCTCATCGGCAATGTCTGGGAATGGACCGCGAGCGCCTTCCTTCCCTATCCCGGCTTCGTCCCGGCGGAAGGCACGGTCGGCGAATATAACGGCAAGTTCATGAGCGGTCAGATGGTGCTGCGCGGCGGCTGCTGCGCGACGCCGCGCGGCCATGTCCGCGCCAGCTACCGCAACTTCTTCTACCCGCACCAGCGCTGGATGTTCTCCGGCGTGCGCCTCGCGAGGGACGCCTGATGGACGCGCCGCGCCAGCATGCCGCGGCCGATACCGCGTTTCGCGACGACGTGCTCGCCGGACTTGCCGCGCCGATTCCGGCGATCCCCGCGCGATGGCTCTATGACCGGCGCGGCTCGGAGCTGTTCGAGGAGATCACCCGGCTTCCCGAATATTACCCGACGCGGGTCGAGACGGGCCTGCTGGAGCGACTCAGCGGCGCGTTCGCCGCCCTGCTTGCCCCGCACGCGGCGGTGGTCGAGTTCGGCTCCGGCTCGTCGACCAAGACGCCGATCCTGCTCCGCGCCATCCGGCCCGCCGCTTATGTCCCCATCGACATCAGCGGCGATTTCCTGCGGGACTCGGCCGCCGCGCTACAGGCTGAGTTTCCTGATCTGCCGATCCACCCGGTGGAGGGCGATTTCATGCGCCGGATCGAGCTGCCGGCGGCGGTCGCGGAGCTGTCGAAGCTGGGCTTCTTCCCCGGCTCGACGATCGGTAACCTGGTGCCGCGCACGGCGGTCGATCTGCTGCGCGCGATGCGCGAGACGCTGGGCGAGGGCGCGCGGCTGCTGATCGGCATGGACCGGATCAAGGACGTGGACGTGCTGCGCGCCGCCTATGACGACGCCGCCGGCGTCACCGCCGCCTTCAACCTCAACCTGCTCGAGCGGATCAATCACGAGCTCGGCGCCGACATCCCGGTCGGGGCCTTCCGCCACCGCGCGATCTGGAACGACGCGATGGGCCGGATCGAGATGCACCTCGAGGCGCGCCGCGACCTCGCCTTCACCGTCGCCGGGCGGCGCTTCGCCTTCCACAAGGGCGAGTCGATCCACACCGAGAACAGCCACAAATATGGCCGTCGTGACAGCCGCCTGCTGCTGCGCGCCGCCGGTTGGGGCGTGGTGCGCGAATGGACCGACGAGAAGCAGTGGTTCTCGATCCTCCTCGCCGAGGCCGAGCCCAAGCGCTTTGCGCCCTGACCGGCGCCTCCGGCGGCATTGCCGCTGCCGACCGGCCTCGCTACATCGGCGCGGAGCCTTCCGGAGAATTCGATGCTGATCGCCCTGTTCCAGATCGTCGACCTGCTGTTGCAGGTCGCCATCTACGTCATCATCGCGCAAGCGATCCTGTCGTGGCTGGTGGCGTTCAACGTCATCAACACGCACAACAATTTCGTGCGTTCGTTCCTTTACGCGCTCGATCGCGTGACCGAGCCGATCTACCGGCCGATCCGCCGCCTCCTTCCCGATTTCGGCGGCGTCGATTTTTCGCCGATGGTGGCGATCCTGATCATCTTCGCGCTGCAGATCCTGCTTTCGGGCCTCGAGCGCGAACTTGCCTATGCCATCTATTGAGGGCCGGCGAATGACCGCCGCGATCATCGACGGAAAGGCCTTTGCCGCCGCCCTGCGCGAGCGCGTCGCCGCCGCGGTTCCCGCCTTTGAGGCGGCGACCGGGCGACCGCCGGGCCTTGCCGTCGTGCTGGTCGGGGAGGACCCGGCGAGCCAGGTCTATGTGCGCTCCAAGGAGAAGGCGACGATCGCCGCCGGCATGGCGAGCTTCGCGCACCGCCTGTCCGCCGAGGCGAGCCAGGCCGAGCTGATCGCGCTGGTCGAGCGGCTCAACGCCGACGCTGCCGTGGATGGCATCCTCGTCCAGCTCCCGCTGCCGCCGCAGATCGACGAACATGCGGTGATCGCGGCGATCGATCCCGACAAGGACGTCGACGGCTTCCACGTCGCCAATGCCGGCCGGCTCGCCACCGGGCTGCCCGGCCTCGTGCCCTGCACGCCGCTCGGCTGCCTGATGCTGCTCAAGGACCGGCTCGGCGACCTTTCGGGCCTGGAGGCGGTGGTGATCGGCCGCTCGAACATCGTCGGCAAGCCGATGGCGCAGCTCCTCCTCGGCGAGAACTGCACCGTCACCATCGCGCACAGCCGCACCCGCGATCTCCCCGCCGTGGTGCGCCGCGCCGACATCGTCGTCGCCGCCGTCGGTCGGTCCGAGATGGTGAAGGGCGACTGGCTGAAGCCGGGCGCGACCGTGATCGACGTCGGCATCAACCGGATCGACGCCGGCGAGGGCAAGACGCGCCTCGTCGGCGACGTCGACTTCGCCAGCGCGGCCGAGGTCGCTGGCGCGATCACGCCGGTGCCGGGCGGGGTCGGCCCGATGACGATCGCGGTGCTCCTGCGCAACACCCTGGTTGCCGCGCATCGTCGCGCGGGCCTCGAGGCGCCGGAGGGCCTGTGACCGCGCTCTTCGTCTCGGCCTTCGTCACCTTCCTGCTGGTGATCGACCCGCCGGGCTGCGCGCCGATCTTCGCCGGGCTCACCAGCAAGGCGAGCGCATCGCATCGCCGCGCGATGGCGGTGCGCGCGGTGCTGGTCGCGAGCGCGATCCTCTTGTTCTTCGCGCTGTTCGGCGAGGATCTTCTGCGCGCGCTCGGCATCTCGCTCTCCGCCTTTCGCATCGCCGGCGGGCTGATGCTGTTCCTGATCGCCGTCGACATGGTGTTCGAGAAGCGTACCGAACGGCGCGAGAACCGCGCGCAGGAGGTGAGCGAGAGCGAGGTCGAGGACATCTCGATCTTCCCGATGGCGATCCCGATGATCGCCGGGCCGGGCTCGATCGCCTCGGTGATGCTGCTGATGGCGCGCAGCCGGGGCCTCGCCTCGGATCTCGTCGTGCTCGCCGCGCTCGCGGCGACGATGGTGCTGACCCTGCTCGCGCTGCTCGCCGCCGGACCGCTGATGCGCCTGCTCGGCCGGCGGATGGAGGCGATGATCACCCGGCTGCTCGGCGTGCTGCTCGCCGCGCTCGCGGTCCAGTTCGTGCTGGACGGCCTGCGGATCACCTTCAGTTGACGACCCGCCACATCCGGTAGGGCGAGCCGCGCGGCATCGGGATTTCGCTGAGCCAGGCCGGAACCTCGCCGCGCGCCAGCCGTGAATAGAAGCCACGCGGCGCCTCGGCCCGGTAGATGGTCGATTCGGACATGTTCGGGCAGATCAGGACATATTTGACCCGGTAGCGCGCGACGATTGCGTGGGCGTTTTCGACGCTGCCGCGCCACGCGTGCATGACGTCGATGATCTGCTGCCCGTTGCGGTGATAGGGGCCGGCGATGGCGTCGTGCGGCGTCACGGTGATCAGCCGGGGGCCGAGATCGACGAAGGTCAGCACCAGCCCCGGCGGCTGCTGCGCCACCGGTCGCAGGGCGGCGAGCGTCGGGCAGCGGCTGTTGGCCCGGTTCACCGTCCGGCGGTAGGCGTTCTCCTCTTCCGGAAAGAGCCCGGCGACATAGGCGGTGGCGAGGCCGGAGATGACAAGGAAAACGGCGACGACGCCGACCACCCTGAGCAGGAGCGAATCGCGCCGGCGCAGCCAGGCGACCAGCGGCAGCATCAGGCCCGCCGCGCCGGGGATGGCGAGCAGCTGCGCCGCCGGTGCCGCGCGGGTTTGCCAGAGCAGCAGAGCGGCCGCGACCACGGCGGGCGCGGCGATCGAGGCCCAGCGGACGAGACGTTCCGGGTCGCTGCGGCTGGCCCACAGCATCGCCGCGTAGCCGACCAGGCCGAAGGCGGGGAGCGAGGCCATCAGCGTCGCGGTGCGCAGGCCGTGGCGGTAGAAGGGCATCGCCTCGCGCACCCGGCTCAGCCACAGCCGCTCCAGTTCCGGCGAGGACTGTTCGGGCCGGCCGAGGCAGTCCGGCCACGCGAACGCGAAGGCCGCGGCGAGGGCTATGCCGGCGAGCGCCGCGAGGGCGATCCGCGCCGCGCGACGTTCCACCGGCAGCTGGGCGAGCAGGACGGCCGCCGCGCCCGCGACGAGCATCGTCGAAAGCCATACCGGCGAGAGCACGTCGCAGACCGGCCGCATGTTGGAATAGGAGGTGAAGGCGAGGAAGCCGATCGCGCAGCCGCCCGCCAGGCTCGCGCCGTAGGTGAGGAGGCGCGGCGCCTCCGCGCGGTCCCACACCCACCGAAGCACGACCGCCGCGCCGGCGAGGGCGAGATAGGGAAGCATTTCGAGCCCGATCGCCAGCGATGCCGCGGTCGAGGCGCCGGCAATCGCGCCCCCCCGCGCGCGCTTGTCGTCGGCCAGCCCCGCGATGGTCAGCGCCAGCATCGCGAGCTGCCAGCCGTGATGGTCGATCCGGAGCGGCGACCACATGCCGAGCGCGGTGGGGGCGCAGACGATCAGCGCCACCGCGATCGGCCAGGCGAAGGGGGCGATCAGCCGCCGCGCCGTCGCGGCCATGGCGAACATCGCCACCAGCATCGGCAGCACCGGCGCCACCGCCACCGCGATCTGCTCGGCGATGCGGCCGCCGAACAGCGGCGTAAAGGCGAGCTTGAGGCCGGCGATCGGCAGGTCGACGAGACGCGACCAGTGGATATCGGCGCCGTAGGGCGGGTTCATCCGGTACTGGCGCAAGTCGTACCAGCCCTGCCCGGCGAGCAGCGCCCGCACCTGCATCATCCGCATGTTGTCGTCGGTGTCGCCGAGCGCGAAGCCGCGGATCGCGCTCCAGCGGTTGACGATCATGTAGGCGACGGTCGCCAGCCAGAAGAGCAGGACCAGCAACCGCCAGTGGCGCGCGACGAGGTCGTTGAGCCGGTCCGTGCTGTCCGTCATGCGCGCCGCTTCTTCGCTTTTCAAGCTCTGTGAAGGGCATTAGTCGCTCGCGGGCAAAGGGCAAGCGGACGCGTGATGGATCTTCTGAAGCGGTATCGGGCGCTGGCCGGGCAGTTGATCCGCTTCGGGCTGGTCGGCGGTTTCGTGACCCTGCTCTACGCCGTGGTCTATTCGCCGCTCGCCAAGTTCGGGATCGTCTCGCCGCAGATCGCCAATTTCTGCGGCTATCTGGTCGCGATGGCGACCGGCTACGTGCTGCACAGCCGCTGGAGCTTTCGCGGCCACGGCCGCCGTGACAATCCGGCGCGCACGACGACCCGCTTCTTCCTGGTCTCGCTGGTCAGCTATGGCCTCAACGCGCTGTTCGTCTTCGTCCTCACTGATTCGATGATGCTTGGCGGCCCCTGGTGGTGGCCGCTGATCCCGATCCTGTTCGTGACCCCGCTCGTCACCTTCACGCTCAACCGCCAGTGGGTGTTCGGCTGATGGAGCGGATCGTCTATGACCGCATGGCGGAGCTGGACGAGCGCCACTGGTGGTACCGCGCACGCCGGCGGGTGCTGCGCGAGCTGATCCGCCGGCGCATCCCCCTGCCCGAGCGGGCGCGGATCCTCGAAATTGGCTGCGGCACCGGCCACAACCTGATGATGCTGCGCGAGTTCGGCGAGGCGGACGCCGTCGAGATCGACGCCGCCGCGCGCGAGATCGCGAGCCGCCGGCTCGGCCGGCCGGTGATGGACGCGCCGCTTCCGACGCTGACCGGGGTGCCCGAGGGCGCGTACGATCTGGTGGCGCTGCTCGACGTGCTCGAACATGTCGCCGAAGACCGGGCGGCGCTGGAGAGCATCGCGCGGCGCCTCGCGCCGGGCGGGCGCCTCCTGCTCACCGTTCCGGCGCATCCCTGGATGTGGAGTGCCCACGACGTCGTGAACCACCACCTGCGCCGCTATACGAAGCGCGCGCTGCGCGAGGTGATCGTCGCGTCGGGCCTCAGGCTCGACTTCATCAGCCCGTTCAACAGCCTGCTCTTCCCGCTCGCCGCCGCGGCGCGGCTCGCCGGGCGCGTCACCGGCAAGGAGGATGGCGACGACCGGCTGCCGCCGGCGCCGGTCAACGCCTTGTTCGAGCGGATTTTCGGCCTCGAGCGCTATTTGCTGGGCCGCCTGCCCTTCCCGCCGGGCGTCTCCTTCGTCGCGATCGCCTCGGCGGCCTGAGCGACGTGGCCGAGGCGCGCCGCGCCGCCGCCCCGGCCCGCGATCTCGGCGACGATGTAGAGCGGCCGGCGCTTCGCCTCCATGTAGAGCCGTCCCAGATATTCGCCGATCATGCCGAGCACGAACATCTGCACCGCGCCGAGCAGGACGACGACCAGCATCAGCGAGGTCCAGCCCTGGATCGCCGACCCGGTGAAATAGCCGTAGCCGATATAGGCGAGCAGCAACACGGACGCGGCGACCAGACACAGGCCGACATGGCTTGCAAGACGCAGCGGCGCGGTCGAAAAGCCGGTCACCGCGTCGAGCGCGAGGCGGACCATCTTGGCCAGCGGATATTTGGTCTCGCCGGCGAGCCGCTCGGCGCGGTCGTAGAGAATCGGCACCTGCCGGAAACCGATCCAGGCGACCATGCCGCGGATGAAGCGCGCCTGCTCGGGCAGGGCGAGCAGCGCGTCGAGCGCGCGCCGGCTCATCAGACGGAAGTCGCCGGTATCGACGGGGATCGGAATCTCGGCGAGGCGCGAGAGCAGCCGGTAGAAGAGTTTGGCGGTGCCGAGCTTGAACGCGGTCTCGCCGGCCCGCGCCCGGCGCACGGCATAGACCACGTCGGCCTGCTGGCGATCCATTTCCGCCATCATCTCGGGCAGGAGCTCGGGCGGGTCCTGCAGGTCCGCGTCGATGATCAGGATGCGCTCGCCGGCGCACAGGTCGAGCCCGGCGGTGAGCGCGAGCTGGTGGCCGTGGTTGCGCGAGAGGTTGATCGCGGTCAGCCGCGGATCGCGCGCGGCAAGCTCCTGCATCATCGGCCAGGTCCGGTCGCACGAACCGTCGTTGACGAGGACGATCTCGTAATCGTCCGGCGCCACCTGCGCGGCGACGGCGGAAAGGCGCGCGTGGAGCTGCTCGAGGCAGGCCTCCTCGTTGTAGCAGGGCACGACGACGGAGAGGGCGGGCGACGTCATTCGCGGTCCTTCTTGCTCGCCCAGGGCGGGGAGCGGTCGACGACCCTATAGAGGACGCTGGAGCCGCTGCGCCAGATCGGCCACAGCCCCTCGGTGAGCCGCGGATCGTAGGGCGGCGGGCGGATCAGCCAGACATAGTCGAAGCCCCGCCGCGGGAACTCGTTCAGCGCGTCGCCGATCGTCCGCCAGAACTCGCCGCGGCAGCGCGTCTCGGTGACGATCTGTGTCGGATCGTGGCTGAAGCCGCGGCCGGCCGGATAGTCGGCGATCAGGAGCTGCGCACCGGCCATCGACCACTGATCGTTCGAGAAGGCCTCGCGCCGGGCGAGCGCGATGCCGGGCAGATGCTCGAGCCGCGTCATCGCCCAGGGCGAGACGCAGGTCGCGCCGACGAACGACACCAGCCGCGCGCCGCGCGGGACGTGATCGAGTGCCGCCAGCTCGCGATCGTAGCTCTGGTCGTAGAGGTAGAAGCTCACGGTCGTCCCGGCGGTGCGCACGACGAAGAAGGCGAGCCCGCCCCAGGCGAGCGCCTGGCGCATCCGCGGCGAGAGCTTCGGGCGCATGCGGATCGCCAGGATCGCGACGGCGAGCATGTAGGGCGTCAGCCGCATGTCCGCATAGGCCGAGCCGAAGACGATGCGCGGCAGCATCGCATAGACGAGGAGTAGGAACAGCGCCGACGCCGCGAGGTTGCGCGAAAAGCCGATGCGCCGGGCCGCGATCGCCCCCGCCAGCAGCGAGAGCAGCAGCGCCAGCGCGGCGAGATCGAAGGCGCGCCACCGGTCGCGCAGGGTCATGATCGCCCAGCGCAGCTTGGCCGGCCAGTTGAACCAGTCCGCGGTCTGGCCCGACACCGAACCGTCGCGCCAGAGCAGCATCAGGATGAAGGGGACGGCCATCGACAGGCAGTGGCAGGCGGCGTTCAGCCCGGATCGGAAATAGCCTCGGCCCGAATCGAACTGCCGCACCAGCTCGGCCGAGAACGCCATCACGCCGAGCGCGCCCCAGCCATAGGCGTGCGTCACCCAGATCGCGATCGAGATCGGCACGAACAGCGCCGTGCGGAGCCGCAGCCGGCCCTTTCGCGCCAGATGCAGCCACAGGCCGAAGGCCAGGAAGGCGAAGGCCATCGAAAGCGCGAAGTTTACGAAGCCGAACAGGAACGGGAAATTGTAGGCGAGCGGCAGCGCGAACAGCGCGGTGGGCGGCACCTCGCCGTGCACCTCGCGCGCGACCCACAGGAAGCCGGCCGCCGTCATCGGCGGGATCGCCATCACGATCAGCTTCACCGCGAGCTCCAGCCCGAAGATCTTGGTGAAGGGAATGACGAGCAGGTCGACGCCGAGATTGCCGATCAGCGCCCAGCTGAAGTCGTAATAGCGATGCAGCCAGGGTGAATGGTCGATCGCGAGCTGGACGCGATAGCGGCCCATATGGCCGGGGAGGTCCACCAGCGGGGGAATGTCCGGCCATAGCAGGGGGATCGCGCTCGCCATGACGAGCGCGGCCAGAAAGACCGGGTGCGTCCAGAACGGACGCGGCGCTGTGCGCAACTCCAAGTCCGGGCCTCCCTTTGTCCGCACGGGTTGCCGAGTCCGCGTCCGCTTTCAACTTAAAATGCATTCAGCACGGGGGATGCGGGCATTTGCGCCGCGTTAACCATGTCGCCCTAGGCTCACCCCAAAGATCGGGGATCGGCGCGGGAATGATGCACGAACTGGAAGGCGAGCGCCGTCGCGATCGGCTCGATGCCGCTCGTCCCGCTGTTGTGCGGCTTTTCGCTCGACCTCATGTCCTTCGTCCCGCTGTTCGCTCTAGCGGGCGTGCTCGCGCTGTTCCTGGCCTATGTGACCTGGCGACGGCTGGACCGGCTTCGCCCGCCGCTGGAGGCCACGGTCCTGGGCCTGCTGGTCGTC